>Ga0308157_10000571_pt1 | contig 113707 bp, 105 predicted proteins | sample PhyBR1_FD_201035 | JGI IMG/M metagenome (GOLD analysis project Ga0308157, IMG submission 201035) | Phyllosphere microbial communities from UC Gill Tract Community Farm, Albany, California, United States - DLSLB.R1 | ecosystem: Host-associated > Plants > Phyllosphere > Unclassified | place...
GATTTCTTCTTATTTCGATTAACTAAATTATTTGCCTAGTCCCCAACTTTTGAACTTGATTCGTCGATTTCTTCTTATTTCGATTAACTAAATTATTTGCCTAGTCCCCAACTTTTGAACTTGATCCAGATAATACAACAATGGCTCTACTAACATAACATACATTTCTTTTGTAGAATCTAATTTTTGTTAATCCCACTTTTGAGGGATCCTAATTAACGACGACAGGTCACATAAACAAAAAACCACCTAACAAAAGTTAGATGGTTTTATTTTGAGCCGGCGGAGGGACTCGAACCCACGACCTGCTGATTACAAATCAGCTGCTCTAGCCAACTGAGCTACGCTGGCGACTCAATATGTTTTTGTAATTTGTCAAACTCAAATAAAAAACCATCTAAATGAATAGATGGTTTTTTTGAGCCGGCGGAGGGACTCGAACCCACGACCTGCTGATTACAAATCAGCTGCTCTAGCCAACTGAGCTACGCTGGCGACTCATTACGGGTGCAAAGATAAGCGTGAATTTCATTTTTCCAAAATAAATTCAAACTTTTTTTGCCCTTTTTTTTACTACAAATCGTTGATTTTAGCAATCAATTGATTAGCAGTTTGTTCTAATTCTACATTTATCTGTTTGAAATGTGCTTTTTTGTTTTCAACGTTTTTAGCGTTTACTTTTGTGATCAAACTATCAAAAGCAGCAATCGCTTCGTCAATTAATGCATTCGTTTCTTCTGTTGGTTTTCCTGTTGTAGAGATTTCGAACAAGTAAACTGCCTCAATAATATCACCTAAAACGTAGTTGATGTCTTTCTTTAAATTCTTAACGTTTGCCATTTTATTTTTTATTTAATTTGCGTTTGCAAAAGTACACATAATCTTTCTATTCCCAACTATGAAATGTAAATTTCTAAAATTGAAGCATTTCCCTTAAGACTATAAGACTTCATTGCTGCTGGGATAAGCACCGTATCTCCTTTTATGTATTTGTATGTTGAGCCATCATAATTTAATTCAAAAGAACCCTCGATACACATATATACTACAAAAGATAATCCTTCATTTTCAACCGATTTTTCATTTTCCAATGGAATAAAGTTGGTTGTAAAATAAGGGCAATCCACTACCACATTTGATTTATTTACCTCTTTGGTATACTCCTTATAGGTATTAACTTTTTTATAATTGATAGCATCCAGTGCCAAATCAACATGAAGCTCTCTAGTATTTCCTTGAGCATCTTTTCGATCAAAATCATACAAACGATAAGTGATATCTGATGTTTGCTGTATTTCGGCGATGACTAATCCAGCTCCTATGGCGTGAACCGTACCTGTTTCCAAGAAAAAGACATCACCAGGTTTTGCTTTCACTGTGTCTAATATATCAATTAGCGTCTTATCATTAAGATGCTCAACATATTCTTCGGAACTGGAATCATCCTTAAAACCAACAATGATTCTAGCATCCGCGTCGGCTTGCATCACATACCACATCTCGGTTTTACCAAAAGAATTATGACGCTTTTTTGCCAATTCATCATTTGGATGCACCTGAATGGAAAGATCCTCACGGGCATCCAAGTATTTAAAAAGCAAAGGAAATTGTTTTCCAAATCTTTTATAAACTGCTGTCCCCAATATTTCATTAGGATATTCATTGATTAATTCTGTCAATGGCTTCCCTTTATACTCACCGTTTGCAATTACGCTCACATCTCCTTCGACCGTAGACAATTCCCAGCTTTCGCCTGTAATACTGGATGTAATTGGTTTATTTAAAATTGTCTTTAATTTTTCTCCACCCCAAATTCTTTCTTTTAGGATAGCATTAAACTGTAATGGATAATTTTTTGAACTCATGATTTTTATTTACAAATTTCTATATTTTATACCTTGAAAGGGTATTACTATTTTATGGTTACAATCTTTTAAGTGCTTCAATTGCTTTTGGTATGTGCAGTTTAGCTTTCATGCTATCAAACACCAGAATTATTGTACCATTTTTATCAGCAACATAAGTTACTCTACCAGGCAATAATCCAAACAAATTAGTTGGCACTCCAAAAAGACTTCTAATCTTCTTGTCTGAATCGGACAAGAGAATAAAAGGCAATCGGTATTGTTGAGTAAATTTTTGATGCGTCTGAATACTGTCACTACTGATTCCAATTACTTCAGCTCCCAAATCTTTGAAATCTTCGTATTGATCTCTAAAACTGCAAGCTTGGGTTGTACAGCCCGGGGTATTGTCTTTTGGGTAGAAATAAATAACCAAAGGCTTTTTGCCAATTACGTCCAGACTATTAAAATCATTCCCATTGGTATCTTTTGCCGTAAAACTTGGAATTTTATCGCCTATTTTCAGTTCCATTATTCTCCTTTATAAGTTACAAAATTACGAGGCGTTTCATAAAGAACGACTTCTAAATCCAGTTCTGGCTTTACCTTTTTTCTAATTTTATTCCAAATCACGACTACAATATTTTCGGCTGTTGGATTTAAATCTTGAAACTCTGGAACATCCAGATTTAAATTCTTATGATCAAATTGATCCTCAACTTCAGCTTTGATAATATCTGTCAAGAATTTTACATCCATAACATAGCCTGTTTCCTTGTCAATTTCCCCTGTCACACTAACGATCAATTCGTAGTTGTGTCCGTGAAAATTAGGATTATTGCATTTACCAAAAACAGCATCATTTTGTTCAAATGACCAATCTTTTCGATACAAACGATGAGCTGCATTAAAATGGGCTTTTCTGGATATGGTAACTCTCATAGGGGCTCTTGGAATTTAAATTTGAGGCATGATTAGTTTTTTTGCTCTAAGGCATGTTCTTCTAAAAAATGATAAAATTCATCAAAAATAATTTTAAACCAAACTGTATATTCTTCCGCATTGCAAAGCATATCATTTTTTACATCTTCAATTTTCATCCATTTCCAAGCTTCAACTTCTTCAGTGTTAATCTCAGGTTCTCCATCATAATAACCAATCATTACGTGATCTAGTTCATGTTCTGTCAAACCATTATCAAAAGGAGCCTTGTATATAAAATGAAAAAGTTCCTTCAAATCAGTGTTAAAACCCATTTCTTCATACAATCTGCGATTACCGGCTTGGATGTTTGTTTCACCATCTCGTTGATGGCTACAGCAAGTATTGGTCCATAATAGAGGGGAATGATATTTTTGATGCGCTCTTTGTTGGAGCATAATTTCATTTTGATCATTCAGAACAAAAACAGAAAACGCACGATGCAAAACAGCTTTTTCATGTGCTTCCAATTTTGGCATTAAACCAATTTGCTCATCTAATTCATTTACTAATATTACTTTTTCTTCTTCCATATTCTGTATTGATACCGCAAAAGTACGAAAAAGATACCTTTATCAATAAGTAAAGATTTTTTCGCTTTCCGCTAAATTCACTTTAACAGAATTTCCATAATATAAAGGAAAAACATTAATTGAGTTCAGGTTTTGTTACTTTTCAAACCAAAAAACTATTTTTAACGTATATCAAAATAGTTAAAAATTACATAAATGGTAACGAATTATAAAATACCTAACATTTGTATTGCAATTCTTCCATTACATTTGATATATAAAAACCATCGCCATGAAAACAAAATCTTTTTATTGCCTTATATTGTTTCTTCCACTATTTATTTTTCAAGCTTGTGGACAAAATAAAGATGCAAAAAGTAACGAAATGACTTCAATTGAAACCAATTCAAGCAAATTTAAAAATCCGTATTATTCACATACCGATACTAATAAACTCAATTTGACCGATGCCGAATGGAAAAAAATTCTACCCGAAGACGTTTATTTGGTTTCTCGAAAAGCGGATACAGAAAGACCTTTTACCGGGAAATATTGGAATACGGATGTAAAAGGAACGTATTATTGTGCTGCTTGTGGCAATACTCTTTTTCGATCTGGCGCAAAATTTTCCAGTAGCTGTGGTTGGCCAAGTTTTTTTGAACAAGAAAACAAAAAAAGCATCGTATTTAGAGACGATAATTCTATCGGAATGGAACGAATTGAAGCTCTTTGTGGCAGATGCGGAGGACATCTTGGGCATTTATTTGATGATGGACCGGCTCCAACTGGCAAAAGATACTGCATGAATTCAATTGCACTTGATTTTGTACCAGATACTAAATAAAAATTAAAAACGATTCTCATGAAAACGAAAAGATTAATTTTACTCTGTTTATTATTTACCGGAATATTATTTTCCCAAAACAATACTAAAACTAAAAAGATGACACAATCTAATTTTGAAACTATAACTCTTGGCGGAGGCTGCTATTGGTGTGTCGAGGCCGTATATGAAAACCTGAAAGGTGTAAAATCCGTCGTTTCCGGATTTTCTGGAGGAAAACTACTCAACCCAAGCTATGAAGAAGTTTGTTCTGGAACTACTGGTCATGCCGAAGTTGTTCAAATTACTTTTGACAAAAACGTGACCAATCTTGACGAGATTTTCAAGGTGTTTTTTACCGTTCATGACCCAACAACACTCAATCGACAAGGCGCTGATAAAGGAACACAATATCGCTCGGTGATTTTCTATAATAACGAAGAACAAAAACTGGAAGCTCAATCCATTATTGCCGAATTGAAAAAAGCTAATGTATATAAAGATCCTATCGTAACAACGATTGAACCTTTTACAAAATTTTACGAAGCCGATGATTATCATCAAAACTATTATGCAAATAACAAAGAGCAGCCTTATTGCCAAATGGTTATTCAGCCAAAAATTGCGAAATTTGAAAAAGTATTTAAGGATAAATTGAAAACAAAAAAATAATTTATAATTCTGTAAAAGCCGAGAAGTTCGGCTTTTATCTTTTTACAAAAACAGTAAACCGTTTCTCAGATGAACATGAAAAAACCTTGGGACTTATCCGAAAACTTTCCTGAAGATTTAATTTTAATTCAAGATATACTTTTTGCCAATAACGATTTCAACATAACCCAACCCGTTCTTGAAAACGAAAGTTCTGAATATGGAGCATGTACATTTTCATTGAATAATTTAAACATTCTATTTCGAACTGCAAAAATTACTCCTACCAAAACAGGTCAATTTGTTACACTGTGGAAAAGAATAAACAAAGGTCCTATTCAGCCTTTTGATGTTGTAGATCCAATTGATTTGTTTGTTGTCAGCACGCGAAAAGACAATCATTTCGGACTTTTTATTTTCCCTAAATCAATTTTGATAACCAAGGAAATCGTTTCGGATAAAAAAGAAGGCAAGCGCGCCATTCGTGTTTACCCACCTTGGGATATAACAACCAATAAACAGGCTCAAAAAACGCAAAAATGGCAATTGGATTATTTCCTAGAATTCCCAAATTCCGAAACAACTGATTCAAACCGAGCCAAATTACTCTTCTCCTTAAATAATTAAAAAACAATGTATTATATTTTAAAAAATTTAGACACGAATTACACTAACTGTAACTAATTCTAATCGTAGACATGGCAAAATTCAACTCCGGTTTACCAAGACAATTTCAAGAATGATAAGCTATAATCATTGATTTTTAAAATACAATTCTCTTTTAGATACTCATAAAGAAAAAGAGGCTATATCACATACATTGTAATATAGCCTCTTTTTAAAATATATATAGAAAACTAGTTTGCACTATTTTCGTTAATGAGAAACTTCCAAAGTATAAAATTTAACCTTGGCTGAAGTTCCAGCTTCATCACCTTGAGGATTACACCCAACATTAAAATAATTATCGAATATCCCCCATTTTTCATAATTATCTCCTGAATACACTTTCTTTTCACCATCAACACTCACTTCCATCTTTCCTTCTTTGATTACAATCTGCAAAGTAAATTTATCAAATCCAACCTGTTTTTTGAAAGTAAAACCATCGTCATCAATCCAAGATTCGTCTTTCAGCAAATCATTTCCTGAAATAGATGGGTTTGCAATTCTCTTTGATCTTAATTTTATATAGCCGTTATCCCAGAAAACTTTCAATATTGCAGGAGCATTTCTGTCTTTGGCACCAGCCAAAGCAACCTGTTCCTCTTTTAACCGGCCTCCTATCTGAGCAAAAATAACTCTTGAATAATTATTATCCTTTTTGAAAACTTCGTCCATTTTTAAAACGGTTTTTAACGTAGCTCCTTGCTTAAAAGTCCAGCCTGCGTCACCTCCAAAAGAGTTTTGCTCCTTTAATTCGGTTTTGGCCATAGATTTTTTAGCCCTTACTGCAGGACTGACATAAAAAACCAAAGACCTGTCATTTAAATCATTAAACATAAACTTTTGGATATCCAGGTTTTCGCTATAATCTAAAAGTTTCTGTCCTTTAAAACTTGTTGCACTTCCTTCTGGAATGGTTAATTTCCAAGAAGTCAAATCGATTTTTGGTCCTTTTTGACCGTAAGTTATAAAAGTGGCGCTTGTAAACAATAGTAAAAAATAAGTTCTAATCCTTTTCATCCTTAGAGTAATTTAATGTTAAAATTATAAAAGTTAATTCAAGCAAGAAAGAGTAACACGAAAACAAATCAAAAGTTAAATAAATCTGTTTTTATATCCGCTCATTTTTTGGAATACAAAAATATAACATTTTTTATTTAATAGTTGATATTCCAAAATAATTTAGGGCATGCCTTAAATTTTAAGGAGATGTGTTTTTATTGGAAATTATCAATCAGAAACAAAATTCATCGACCACTACACATTCATTTGCAATTGCTCAGCACAATATAAACATATGGAATCAATACTATTTACAAAAGCTATTTAAGGCCGAAGGTTAATTTTTCAAAGCCTCAGCAATTTTCAAGGCACATTTTTCCCCGTCAATTGCTGCCGAAATAATACCGCCTGCATAACCAGCTCCTTCACCACAAGGATACAGTCCTTTTATTTGCAGATGCTCGTAAGTATAAGCATCTCTGGGAATTCGTACAGGCGATGAAGTTCTTGATTCGGGAGCATGCAAAATCGCTTCATTGGTCAAATAACCTTTCATTGATTTTCCAAATTCCGAAAAGCCTTGTCTTAATATTTGAGAAAGAAATCCTGGAAAAACCTGTCCCATTTCTATCGAAGTAGTCCCCGGAACGTAAGATGTTTTAGGAATACTGGAAGAAACCTTATGTTGTGTAAAATCAACCATTCTCTGTGCCGGCACTTTTTGAGTTTGTCCTGCCAAATTCCATGCTTTTTGTTCAATGCTTTTTTGAAATTCCATTCCGGCCAAAGCACCAAATTTTGCAAAAGGCTTAAAATCTTCCAGTTTCAATTCGATTACAATTCCAGAATTAGCAGTTGCCTGATCTCGTTTGGATGGTGACCAGCCATTGGTAACCACTTCGCCTGGACTAGTGGCACAAGGAGCAATAACACCTCCCGGACACATGCAAAATGAATACATGCCACGGCCGTTTACCTGCTTAACTATTGAATAAGGCGCCGGAGGCAAATGCTCCCCGCGATAATCACAACTGTATTGAATACTGTCGATCAATGACTGCGGATGCTCGGCTCTTACACCCAAGGCAAAAGGTTTCGCCTCGATAAGCACTTTCTTTTTGTCTAATAATTCAAAAATATCCCTGGCCGAATGTCCTGTTGCCAATATTAATTTATTTGCCAAAATCGTATCTCCGCTTTGAGTTACGATTCCCTGCACTTCATTGTTTTTAATCAAAATATCAGTCAAACGGGTTTCGAACAAAACCTGTCCTCCACACTCGATGATTTTTTCTCTAATATCCTGTATAATTTGAGGCAATTTGTTTGTACCAATGTGCGGATGCGCGTCTACCAATATATCGCCTGTAGCTCCAAAAGCAACCAGTAATTCTAATATTCGAGTAACATCACCTCGCTTTTTGGAACGGGTATATAATTTCCCGTCCGAATAGGTTCCTGCTCCGCCTTCACCAAAACAATAATTAGAGTCTTCATCAACAATATGGTCTCTATTGATTGCCTTCAAATCACGGCGGCGACCACGGATGTCTTTTCCTCTTTCAATAACGATAGGTTTCAAACCCAATTCTATTAATTGCAAAGCGGCAAAAAGCCCTGCTGGTCCTGCGCCAACTACAATAACTTCCTGTGCATTAGAAACATTTTTATAATCTGGGAGTTCTATTTTATGTTCCTGAAAAGGCTCACCTTTCAAATAAATAGAAACTTTCAAATTGATTTTTATTGCTTTCTGGCGTGCATCAATTGATCGTTTCAGGACAACCACCTGCTGTATATCCTTTACCGAGACTTTAATTTGTTTGGACAAATAATCTTTTAGTAACGATTCGTTGGAGACAATTTCCGGAGAAACTTGTAATAGGAGTTCTTGTGGCATATCTTTTTTATTCTATTAGCTTTTCTATTTATGAAAAGAACATGCAAAAATAGTATTTTGAACTGAAATTAAGAGTTTAATATAAAATCCATTTTCAAAATAGACTTTGTACCTTTGTTTCTTTAAAACTTTGCACCTTATAAATAATGTCCAGAAAAATAAAATTAATATGGGATTTCCGAGGTCCAGCCTCGGCTAAAACAGCTGAACATCACGAAATTCATCTGAAAGAATACATCACTATTGAAAAATTGCCCATTAACATAACAGGATTTCAAATCTTCGATGAAATGTATGCGATTGCCTATATGGTAGTAGCAGAAGAAAATATGATTCAGGTACGTGATGCTTTGAAACCGCATCGTGGGGAAGTTTATGAGTAAGCAGAAGCTGGTGACGGTTTACAGACTTCAGACTTGTCGAAAACAAAAAAATCCCATGGGATTTTTTTAACTGCTTTCTGAAATCTGAAGTCTGCATTCTGCATTCTGCAACTAATTAGCTACTTCACTAATGAATTTTATTCGCATCAGGCGTAGTTCATCGATATCATAATCCCCGTCAAATTCCTTAAGCGCTTTTTCGATATTATCCGATTCAGATTCCATAAAATAATCATGAATTTCTTCTTGTTGATCTTCATCAAGCATTTCGTCAACCCAATATTTGATATTTAATTTGGTTCCGGAATATACAATTTGTTCCATTTCTTTTATCAAATCGTCCATCTTTAACCCTTTTGCGGAAGCGATATCTGTCAAGGCTAATTTTCTATCAATATTTTGAATAATATACAATTTATTGACGGAGTTCACTCCTGTAGATTTTACAACCAAATCATCCGGACGAATAATGTCGTTTTCTTCAACATAACGGCTTATTAATTCTAAAAATTCTTTACCGTATTTTTTTGCTTTCCCTTCTCCAACACCATGAATGTTAATTAATTCCGATTGGGAAATAGGATATTTCAAAGCCATATCTTCCAAGGAAGGATCCTGAAAAACCACAAATGGGGGAACTCCAAGCTTTTTAGCCACTTTTTTACGCAACTCCCGCAACATTGACATTAACAATTCATCGGCAGTACCAGATGATTTTGATGCCGTCACTATAGCATCGTCTTCAGATTCATTGTATTCATGATCTTCGGACATTAAAAAAGATTCTGGATTTTTCATAAAAGCCAAACCTTCTTTCGTTATTTCGATAATACCGTAAGTTTCGATATCTTTTGATAACAATCCGGCCACAAGAACCTGGCGTAATAATGCCATCCAAAATTTCTCATCATGATTCGAACCCGAACCAAAAAAGGACTGAGAATCGGTTTTATGAGCATTGATAACCGCATTCACACGGCCAATCAATGTAAAAACGATCTCTTTGGATTTATAAATATGCTTGGTTTTTTTGACAACTTCCAACAGTTTCAGCACTTCGTCTTTGGCTTCCACTTTTGTTTTTGGATTACGGACGTTATCATCCATATCGGCACCTTCACCTGTTTCGCTGTCAAATTCTTCACCAAAATAATGAAGCAAAAATTTTCTTCTGGACATAGAAGTTTCAGCATATGCCACTACTTCCTGCAATAAGGCAAAACCTATTTCCTGCTCAGCAACTGGTTTTCCGGAAAGAAATTTTTCTAATTTTTCTACATCTTTATAAGAGTAATAAGCAAGGCAATGTCCTTCTCCACCATCACGTCCTGCTCTTCCTGTTTCCTGATAATAGCTTTCCAGTGATTTTGGAATATCATGATGAATTACAAAACGAACGTCTGGCTTATCGATTCCCATACCAAAAGCGATGGTTGCCACAACAACCTCTACATCTTCCATCAAAAACATGTCTTGATGCTTGGCTCTTGTTTTTGCATCCAAACCGGCATGATACGGTACGGCACTTATTCCGTTTACTTGCAATACTTCGGCAATTGCTTCTACTTTTTTGCGGCTCAAACAATAAATAATTCCAGACTTTCCTTTGTGCTGTTTTATAAAACGAATGATATCCGATTCGATATTTTTTGTTTTGGTACGAACTTCATAAAACAAATTTGCTCTGTTAAATGAAGCTTTAAAAGTTGTCGCATTCGACATTTCCAAGTTTTTCAGGATATCTTCCTGTACTTTGGGGGTAGCCGTAGCTGTAAGACCGATAATAGGAACTTCACCTAATTGCTTAATTATATTTTTTAGATTTCGGTATTCGGGTCTAAAATCGTGACCCCATTCGGAAATACAATGTGCTTCGTCAATTGCAACAAATGAAATAGGCACTGTTTGAAGAAAAGCAACATACTCTTCCTTGGTCAAAGATTCCGGAGCCACATACAACAACTTGGTTATACCTGCCGAAATATCGGATTTAACTTGTGTAATTTCGGTCTTGGTAAGTGAGGAATTTAGAACATGGGCAATCCCATTTTCGGAAGAGAGACTTCGTATAGCATCTACTTGATTTTTCATCAATGCTATTAAAGGTGATACAACAATTGCAGTTCCTTCTTGAACTAAAGCTGGTAATTGGTAGCAGAGTGATTTTCCTCCGCCGGTAGGCATAATTACAAACGTATTTTGTTTATTAAGCAAACTTTTTATAACATTTTCCTGCAAGCCTTTGAACTTGCTAAAGCCAAAATACTTCTTTAATTCCTTGTCTATGTCAATTTCGTTTGAATTCATTCTTTAATATGTGGTATTTTATATAAATTTGCGGGCACATAAAGATACAACTTTCTTTTACACTTACAAATTTTAAATTATCTGTTTTGATTACGAAAGAAAACATATTAGCTAACGCTAAGAAAACAATTGAATCAGAAAGCCAATCTATAGCTAAATTAATTGATTTTATCGATGACACTTTTGCGGAAGCGGTACAGTGTATCTACAATTCCAAAGGAAGATTAGTCGTGACCGGAATTGGAAAAAGTGCCATTATTGCTCAAAAAATGGTAGCGTCATTCAACTCAACTGGCACACCTTCTCTATTTTTACATGCTTCCGAAGCTATACACGGCGATTTGGGAATGCTTCAAAAAGACGATGTTGTAATTTGCATATCCAAAAGTGGCAATAGTCCCGAAATCAAGGCATTAGTTCCTCTTTTGACACGTTTTGGAAACACATTAATAGGCATAACTGGAAATATGACTTCCTTTTTGGCCAAAGGCTCACATTATGTTTTAAACACAACAATTGATGCAGAAGCCTGCCCATTGAATCTCGCCCCTACCAATAGCACAACGGCACAATTAGTCATGGGTGATGCCATGGTGGTTTGCTTGATGAAAATGAGAGATTTCAAGGCAGAAGATTTTGCCGTTTATCATCCTGGAGGCGCTTTGGGCAAAAAATTACTGCTTCGTGTAAAAGACATGCTTGAACATACCCTAAAACCTGAAGTAAGCCCGGACACATCTGTTAAAAAGGCAATTTTCGAAATTTCAGAAAAACGCTTGGGAGTAACGGCAGTTGTAGAGCACAACAAGGTAGTTGGAATAATCACTGACGGGGATGTTCGAAGAATGTTAAACGACAGAGACACTATTGCTAATTTAACTGCGAAAGATATTATGACCAAAAGCCCAAAGACAATAAAATCTGCAGATATGGTAGTGGATGCCTTCAACATTATGGAAGATTTTTCTATTACCCAATTAATAGTTGTTGACAACGGAGAGTACAAAGGTGTATTGCATTTACATGATATTTTAAAAGAAGGGATCGTATAATGGCAAAAAAAAATCTAGGCGAAATGTCCTTTTTAGACCATCTGGAAGAACTACGATGGCTTTTAGTTAGAAGTACAACTGCTGTAGTTATTATGGCATGTGTGACTTATTTTATAAGTGATTATTTGTTTGACACTATTATATTTGGCCCTACAAGACCCACTTTTTTTACCTATCGCTATTTCTGTGAATTATCACATCAATTAGGATTTGCTGAAAGCATTTGCATAACCGAAATGCCTTTTATCATTCAGAATACAGAGATGGAAGGTCAAGTTAACATTTTTGTATGGATGTGTATTTTGGCAGGTTTCATTTTAAGCTTCCCTTATATTCTATGGGAAGTTTGGAAATTTATTGGCCCTGCGTTATATGAGAAAGAAAAAAAAGGAGCCAAGGTATTCATTTTTAGCTCTTCGTTGCTTTTCTTTATGGGCGTAATTTTTGGTTACTTTGTTGTTATTCCTATGTCAGTAAATTTTGTGGCCACTTTTACGGTAAGTGATGTCGTAAAGAATCAATTTACACTGGACTCTTATATTGGCATGGTAAAAACCAGTATTTTGGCAAGTGGACTGTTCTTTGAACTACCCATAATTATCTATTTTTTAACCAAATTAGATTTGGTAACCCCTGAATTTTTAAGAAAATATTGGAAATATGCCGTTGTAATAATCTTGATTGTAGCTGCAATCGTTACTCCGCCAGATGTGGTGAGCCAAACAATTGTTGCCATTCCAATGTTGTTTATTTACGAAGTAAGTATCTTGATTTCAAAAATTGTAGTATTAAATAAAAAGAAAGCAAATGTCTGATATTGTACAAGAATTCAATGAGTATCGTTCCAAAATGAACGAAAAATTATTAGCCGACAACAATAAGATCGTAAAGCGTATTTTTAATCTGGACACCAATGCTTATGCTGCAGGAGCCTTGGATGTAAAAACCAAAGAATTACTAGGATTAGTTGCTTCGACGGTTTTGCGTTGTGATGATTGTGTAAAATACCATTTGGAAACCAGCTACAAGGAAGGTGTTACCAAAGAAGAAATGATGGAAGCAATGGGAATCGCAACCCTTGTAGGCGGAACAATTGTAGTTCCTCACTTACGTAGAGCCTATGAATTTTGGGAAGCATTGGAAGAAAATAAATAGTTGACAGTTATCAGATTGCAGTTAGCAGGAATTAGTAAGCAGTATGAACAACAAATTTTAAAATAAAAACTAATTTAAAAAGCTTCTTCGCAATATAAAAAAAACTTGACAACTCAGCACTTAGCAACTTAGCAACTATAAAAAAATGAAATTAAGAGCAGAAAATTTAATAAAAACCTATAAAGGCCGAAGCGTTGTAAAAGGAATTTCGGTTGAAGTAAATCAAGGTGAGATTGTGGGACTTCTTGGTCCTAATGGTGCCGGAAAAACCACTTCTTTTTATATGATTGTAGGTTTGGTAAAACCAAATTCCGGCAATATTTATCTGGATGATTTGAATATTACCGATTATCCGATGTACAAGAGAGCCCAACAAGGAATTGGTTATTTGGCTCAAGAAGCTTCAGTTTTCAGAAAATTAAGTATTGAAGATAATATACTGAGTGTTTTACAATTGACCAAACTTTCAAAAGAAGCGCAAGTGGCTAAAATGGAAAGTTTGATTGCCGAATTTAGTTTGGAACACATTCGTACCAACCGTGGAGATTTACTTTCCGGTGGAGAACGTCGTCGTACCGAAATTGCCCGTTGTTTAGCAACCGACCCAAAATTCATTTTACTTGACGAACCTTTCGCAGGGGTCGACCCTGTTGCCGTTGAGGATATTCAAAGGATTGTGGCGCAATTGAAAAACAAAAACATAGGAATTCTAATTACTGACCATAACGTACAGGAAACGCTTGCCATTACGGACAAAACTTACCTAATGTTTGAAGGAGGAATTCTAAAAGCCGGTATTCCCGAAGAATTGGTTGAAGACGAAATGGTACGTCGTGTGTATCTTGGTCAGAATTTCGAATTAAGAAAGAAAAAACTGGAGTTTTAAGTACAAGGTTTAATCGTTTATTTTTATATCTTTAAAATAAAAAACATGATGAACGAAGAACCTTCAAAAGAAACCTCAGACAGATGGAAAAATGACCCCAACAATTGGATTTGGGGATTTTTTTATTTCAACAAGGAAGACTCCCGTATTTTTCCTCCAAAGAAAATTGAAGAATGGGGAACTACTATCAATTTTGCAAACCCAAGATCAATATTAGCTTTTTTAGGAGCATTGGCTTTTTTTGCAATGATACTTTTCTTTATTTTGCATAAAAGGTAATTAAATCTTTATTCAACAGTGATATACTGCAATTGCTGTAAGTCGCCATTATAAATATTGACATCGACTTTGGTATCAATTCCAGGCACTTTGGCTTTCTCCGTAAATTGCCAAAAAAGCCACTCATCTTGAATTTCTTCACGATAAAAATTATAATTGGCTATCCAAAAAAGATAATCACTGAATTCTTCTTTCAGGAAATCATCATAGTATTTCTCTCCCGTATAAATTATGGGTCTCACACCATAATGAGACTCAACAGCCTTTAACCAGCGTTTTAATCCTATTTTCAAACGTTCAATAGATTGTTCTTTGGGTAATTTCTCAATATCCAAAACAGGAGGCAAATCACCTTTTTTTAGTTTTACTGTTTTTATAAAAAGTTCGGCTTGCTCAAGAGAATTTTCATTTGGACGGTAATAATGATAGGCTCCCCGAATCATTTTATTTTCTTTGGCGCCAAGCCAATTTCTCTTAAATTGACGGTCTACCCTATCGTTTCCTACGGTTGCGCGGATAAAGACATAATGCAAGGGATATTTTTCTTCTATGGTATCAACATAAGACCAACGAACTTTTCCTTGATATTCGGAAACATCAATTCCTACGACTTTGTTATCATTTTTTTCCAGAACCTTTAAATTACGAGCTTCTGAAAAAACATCTGTTTCAGTGGTATCATCATGTGTTTTAAAACCTAAATAGTGAGCAAAACTGGAACGATAATGATAAGCAATCGAAACAATTACAAAAAAGAAAAAAACCAGAAATAAATTTCCAAAGAATTTAGCGGTAAAAACAGTGTTTTTCTTTTTGGCTTTTCGGGTATAGGTCGTTCTTGTATTTTTACTTTTCATTCAAAATAAACTACTTTTTTTGAAACTTATTATTGATTACTGAAAGTAAAACATAAAAAACAATTACTAAGGTAACGCCCAAATATTGAAGCGACAACAATAATAACAGGGAGAGAGCCAAGAAAATAATCTGAAGTGCGTTATCCTTAAAATTAAACTTTTTTATTTTTAAGGAAAACAAAGGGATTTCGGCATTTAAAATGTAAGCACTAAAAATTGTTATCAAAAGTAAAACCCACTTCTCGGTCAAAATCTCAATTACTATTAATGAATCTCCCGAATAATATTCGAGTACTAGCGGAAGACTTAATATAAAAAGAGCATTTGCCGGAGTTGGCAACCCTATAAATGAATCGGTTTGGCGAGTGTCAATATTAAATTTTGCCAAACGCATACACGATCCCAAAGTAATGATAAATCCTAAATAGGGAAAATATTGCAGACACCCTTCACTCATATTGACATTACTGGAAAGCATCATTTTGTACATGACAAATCCGGGAACAACACCACTTGTAACCATATCCGCAAGAGAATCCAGTTGTAGTCCCAACGGACCTGATACCTTGAATAAACGAGCAAAAAAACCGTCAAAAAAATCTAAAAATATTCCGAAACAAACAAAAAAGAAGGCTATTTCAAATTGGTCTTTACTTACAAATACTACAGCGATACAGCCACATAAAAGATTAAGCAAGGTAATTGTATTAGGAATGTGTTTTTTGATATTCATAGTGTTTTTAATTGAAGAATAAGCTTGGCAAATTTAATACAATAAGTGAAAGTGTTACCCGTTTTTAGTAATAGATTTTAGATTCTTTTGCTCAAAAATTATTAATTATTTGAATTGAAGTAGCTACCTCATCAAAAAACTTTATTTTTGAAAAAAAATTAAAACGCTCATAAGTCTACAAATAAAATCCCTTGAAAAAAACACAGCTTTTTTTATTCTTTTTTATTGCCAATAGTATCTACTGTCAAACCGTTCGAAAATACTCGAATGAGTTTATGAATATTGGTGTAGATGCTGCGGCTCTAGGAATGTCAAATGCAGTCGTTGCGTCTACTTCTGATGTTAATTCCTGTTATTGGAATCCGGCAGGACTTTTGCATCTGGAAGAAAATCAGATTTCGTTGATGCATTCCAATTACTTCTCCAATATTGCCAAATATGATTATATTGCTTATGCAAGTCCCATAGACGACCGAAGTGCTTGGGGACTTTCGTTAATCCGTTTTGGAGTTGATGACATCATGAATACAACTGATTTAATTGACAACGAAGGTAATATTGACTACAATAGAATAAAGCTTTTCTCAACAGCGGACTATGGCTTTACTTTTTCCTATGGTGTAAAATTACCAGTACCAGGCTTTCAATATGGAGTAAATGCCAAAATTATCCGAAGAATAATAGGAGACTTTGCTACTTCTTGGGGATTTGGATTTGATTTTGGTTTGCAATTTGAAAAAAATGATTGGAAATTTGGTTTGATGCTTAGGGATATCACGACTACATACAATATTTGGAATATCAATGAAGAGGCCTATAAAAAAATAGCCGATGCAATTCCAGGGCAAAATCAAGAAGTTCCCGAAAGTACTGAAATCACACTCCCTAAAGCCCAACTAGGTGTTGCCAAACAGTTTATTTTCCATTATGATTACAGCCTACTGGCGACGGCAAATATGAATATGCAGTTCACCGAAACTAACGATATAATATCCAGCAAGTTTGTCAGTATTGATCCGGCAATTGGATTGGAATTTGGATATACCGATTTGGCTTTCCTGAGAGCTGGTGTGGGGAATTTCCAGCATGTAACCCAATTGGACAATGGAGAAAAAATAGGGTTTCAGCCCAATATTGGTTTAGGGTTTAAATATAAGGGAATCGCTATCGATTATGCATTAACCGCTTTGGGGAATCAAAGTACTGCCTTGTATTCGAATGTGTTTTCATTAAAAATTGATTTATCCCTTTTTAGAAACTAACTTTGATTCTTTAAAAAACAACCTCACTTTATCTGAAAAATTAGCAAAATGAAAACCAGACTTCTTAAAAAAATATTTGTTTGCATTCTTTTATTAAGTTCAATTTATAATTCATTTGGTCAAAATGTTTTATTATCAAAAAATGCTACTATTAGTGTAATGACCTGTGGTACGGGAAATGAACTTTATTCTTTGTTTGGGCACACCGCCATAAGAGTTCGCGATATTGAAAACAATCTTGATGTAGTCTATAATTATGGTGCTTTTGACTTTTCAACACCCAATTTTGCGATGAAATTTGCCAAAGGTGATTTGGATTATTTTATAGTAAATGATCGATACATTGATTTTATCAATCAGTATAATTATGAAAAAAGAGATGTTTATGAACAGGAGTTGAATATTTCGCTTCCGCTAAAGCAAAAATTATTTGACAATTTGGCTCAATCACTACTTTCGGATGAACGCTTGTATCAATACAAATTCATTGATAACAATTGTACCTCAAAGGTTATAGACGTAATCAATAAAACATTAAACTCAAAAGTAATCACAAAAAAAGTAGATTACGATCAAACATATAGATCTATATTATTCCCTTATTTCAACAATCATTTTTATGAGCAGTTAGGGACAAGCATTGTCTTTGGAACAAAGGTAGACCAAATGGGTACTAAAATATTCTTACCATTTGAACTCCAAAACAGCTTAAAGCTTATCCAATATAAAAATCAGCCTTTATGCAAGGAGAACCAAACAATATTAAATTTTGCAGAAGAAGCGCTAACTTCTTGGTGGAATAACTCCTATACTTTCCTCTTTGTATTAGGTTTTGTAACGTTGTCAAACAAAAAAAGTATTGATTATATCTATTTGTCAGTAATAGGCTTATTGGGATTGCTATTTATTTTTTTAGGATTTTATTCATCACATCAAGAATTGGAGTATAATTACAACATTTTATTATTTAACCCTATTGTCTTGTTTATTTTATATTTTGTGATAACAAAAAACTCAAAATGGGTCTATAAACTGACATCTTTAAATATTGTGATGATAATTATGTATTTCTGTTTTATCATTACCAAAACTCACTTATTGATCGTTTTGCCAATAATCATAACCAATTTGTTTGTTCTAATTCGACTAGCATTTAGACATAAAAAGGGTATTCCAATAATAATCTAACATTTTATTGCCCTCTATAAAACAAAACAGTAGAAATTGTTTTGAAAGTAATATCTAAATCCAAATAAACACTTCGGTGTTTGATATAATACAAATCATATTGCAGTTTAATCAAGCTGTCTTCCAGTTTTTCGCCGTACGAATATTTAACTTGAGCCCAACCCGTAAGACCTGGCTTAATGATATGCCGTGTTTCATAAAAAGGCATTATTTCTGCAATTTTATTCACAAATTCAGGTCGTTCCGGTCTTGGTCCAATTACCGCCATATCCCCTTTTAAAATATTAATAAACTGCGGAAACTCGTCTATTCTGGTTTTTCTTAAAAATTTTCCAAATTTAGTTACTCTGGAATCGTTGATTTCAGTAAAAAAAGCTCCAATTTCTTCAGAATTTTTAACCATCGTCCTGAATTTTATTATGTCAAATATAACCCCATCTTTACCAACTCTTTTTTGAGTATAGAACAATTTTCCTTTGTTCCCAAAAACATTCCCGATGAGGATAATGGGAATCAAAACAACACCTACAATTAACCCGATTAGTGAGAAGATAATTTCAAACAATCGGGTGGATAATAAATATAATTTGTTTTGATTACTGCGGCTAAATGGGAAAAAACGGTAAAAATCCCTGGAAATATATTGAACAGGTATACGCTGTGTTTTACTTTCATACACCTGTGTATACTCCCTAATGGTCTTTCCAGATTCTAGCAAGCGTATCAATTGATGATACAAATCAGTAGTAATTCCATCTGTTTTTTTAGAAGCAACAACTATTTCAGAAATGCCGTTTTTTGCGACAAATGAAGTTAAATCCTTTATTTCAATATTTTTCACGTATTGAAATTCAAATTTGGAAGTCGAATCACTATCGGTGTTTATATATCCTATTATTCTATAATGAGGGTCAACACTTTCTAGGCCTAAAACAAGCTCTTCCACTTGCTCTTTATCACATACTAAAACTGCGTTTTGAACAAACCTATTGGATGCCAAAAAATGAAGATAAATCATTCTCCACGAATACAATGCTATAAAGATCGTAATATAAAAAACCAATAATTGCCAACGATTTTTGGGTAATTCTGGAGAAAAAACAGGTGTCAATAAATAGAATAGTACTGTCGAAGTAGTAGTCAAAATAACACTTCGCAATATTTGGAAAGGATTACTGGCTACTTGAAGATTATACATTTCAAAAATAGCTCCAAATATGTTAATATAGAGAGCTAGAACTATAGCCCAATAGATAAGGATAGTTGAAAATCGAAAATAATTAAAATTAAAAATAAATCCAACACAATACAAGGCAAATGAGACAAAAAACACGTCAAAAATTCGTAGAAGTAGTTTACGTTCAGATATTTCGAAATGTATTTTTTTAGAGTTACTCATTATTTTCAGAGTTAAATTTCGTTGCAAGTTAGTTATTATATCAAAAACAAGCCAGTCTATTTTAAAATAGCCAGCCATTTTACCTTAACTTCCTGCCATTCATATTGTTTTGATTTATTTCTTGCATTGGTAGTAATTTCAGCAAACAAATCTGGTTCTTCTATCAATCTAACGATAGCATTCACCATTTTATCAACACCTCCATCGGGAACCAATAAAGAATTTTTTTCATTTTCCAATAAAAATGGAATACCGCCAACATCCGTAGAAACAACAGCCAAACCTAAGGACATTGCTTCAATTACGCTAACAGGCATATTGTCAAAATGAGTTGTGTTTATAAAAATAGAATAATTTTTAGAGGTATAAATCCACTCTTGTTTAGACAATTTTCCTGTAAAAAACACCTCGACGGCAAGGTTTTCTGCCAATTGTTTGGCATGTAACAAGCTACCATCTTTTTCAGGTCCAACCATACAAAGTGTAGCTTCTGGATATTTTTTTTTTAGAATTGCAAATACTTCAACAGCCATTCTAGGATTGTATATTTTTGCAAAGGAACGTACCCATAATAAATTTGGGAGTACTCTTTCTCGTTTCAAAAAAGGATATTTCTCCATTTCGATTGTATTTGGAATATGAATTACATTATCATATCCTTCAGCTTTGAATTTGCTAAACAAAAAAAGAGATGGAGAAACGTTTTGAAAAGAATATTTGAAAATCATTTTGCAGATTTTCGGATTTTTATTTAGTCTAAAAGTCAAATTACCTCCGTGTAATATGGGAATATATTTGATTTTTAAAACCCGACACAATTGAGAAGTTGCAAAAGCATACCAAAAATTAGCAGTACTGTAGGTATCTATCAGAACATATTCGCTTTTTCTGTATCGAAATACGCTCCACAACATGGAAAATAGTCGTGAGAGCTGATATTTTTGAGAAGAACTATACCTCACTCTAAAACCTTCTTGTTCCAATAAAGGTCCAAGAATTTCGATAGTGGTAGGAGTAACTCCATGCTTGGATAATTTATTTCCTATGTATAGCAGGTTTTTCAACATTATAAACTTTTAACAATGAAAGAGCATAAACAAAAGCCGGAGCCGCCAATCGCATAGCGGCATGGTTAATTGTTAACAACCAAAAAACCAAAAAGGAAAGTGCTAGAACATTTTGACGATTAGTTATAAACAAAAACAAGGGAGTTAATAGCAAAATAATTAAATCAATCAAACCAAGGGAACCATGTTCGGCCAGCATTCTAGTGATTTCATTATGAGAAGCAGCTACAATGCCTGTTTCTTTTTGTCTAATCTCCTTATTTCTTCCTACTCCTACACCTAAAATTGGATTTTCCCAAAACATTTGCATTTCAGATGCCATAAGGCTTTCTCTCCCTGACAATTTACTTTTCTTTTCTCTTCCCCTTGAATCTTGATTGGCATACCGCTTATTAATCATTCCGTTGGTTTGCAAAGAACTATATCCCCAGACTCCAAATCCTGCAATAAATGATAATATAATAATTATTCCTAACTTATAACGTGTTTTATAATTAGCTTGAAAATACAATACTATCAAAAACATAAAAACCATTAATATTGCCGTGAATATTCCCCCTCTAGAGAATGTCACAATTCCCCTAAAGGCAAAAAACATGACAAATCCTGCATTTACCACCTGCATCAATCTGCTTTTGGAATTAAACACTAATTGGACAAAAAAAACAAAAACTCCAAACCCTAATATAGTTGACACTTGATTGGGACCAAATCCACCAGAAGTTTCAAAATTAGATTGGGTTCCAGTCACAACAGCCTTTATGCTAGGCGTATATAGAAACAAATAAACTGCTATTGCAATTAAGGGCAAGGAAAAAACAGCAATAATATCTAATAATCGATCGAATTTTATTTTTCTTTGGAAACAATATATGGCACTAAATCCCAAACAAACTGGTCCGGATAAATTAAATGCAATTGCCTTCCTAACATCTGTATCCAAATCCAAGGTAAGTGTAGCCAAAATAATTCCAGGAATAAGTAACAACAAAAAAGTCCAATATAAAATTGCATTTTTAGAAAATCCTGAATAAATCATTCCCAAAAACATAAAAACCAAGATGGAGTATTTCCCAAATTCATTAAGAAGTCCTCCATCAGTCATCCTCAAAAGAACCTCAACGCTCACCACATAAGCTGATATAACTAGGGCTTCATTGTTTTTATTTTTGGCTTTAACAATATAATAAATACCAAAACCTAATATCGTTAAGGTATATATTTTTGACAAAAAGGGTAATACAAATACAAATACCCCCAACAAAGCATGAAAGAACAGTAAATAAATATAAGACGCTTCTTCTTTTTTCATTTTAACTGATGTAACCAATTTAGATATTTTCCCATAACGCTCTCAGCTATATAACCTGTCTGAATAGTATCAAAAAGAGTTTCACCAAATGTAACCCGTAAAACTTCATTATCAATCAATTTGACCAAAAATTGATAAAATACTTCAGACTGATCAGGATTTACAACAAAACCATTCTGTCCATGTAGGACAATAGTCGGAATTTCACCCACACTTGTAACCACAATCGCTTTTTTATACAATCCGTATTCCAAAAGTGCGACAGGCAATCCTTCAAATTTAGAAGTCAAAACAGCAATGGAAGCTTGATGAAGAATATTTCCGATATCTTCTTGTGAACCATAAAGAAAAACATGGTTTTCTAACTTATAGTTACTAACCGATCGCTTGATTTCAAAAGCATATTCATCTTCAAAATCTTTTCCAATCAAATGAAATGTCCAATCGGAATGAGATTGCTTGAGCTGTTGAGCAACTTCAAGCAACAAAAAATGATTTTTTTCTTCTCTTAAATTTGCCAAAAGTACTATCCGTTTCCCTTCAATCCCTTTTAGAAAAGTAGGATGATGAGTTTTAATTTCTTTGGTTGAAAAATTAGGTAAATAAACAGTCTTTTTAAAGTGTAGTTTTTGTTCAGCCCATTTTTTCAGATTTTGATTGACAGCAATAATACCATCAAAAAAAGGGGTAATTATTCTCAAAACCAACAACTTACTTTTAGGTAAAAATTCACTATTCCCATAATGATTATGCCAAATCAATTTCAAAGTAGGACAAATCAATTTTAATAAAAACGCAAGAAAAAAAGAAGTACTATGTGCATGAATATGCGTTACTTCATTTTTTACAATAAAAGACCTCAATCTAAAAAGAGCTGAAAAATCAATCTTACTCTTTTTATTCAGGAATAAATAGGCAACGTCAAGATGAATTTGATTCAATAAAGTTCCTTCTTTACGAGTAGCTACCAATCCAGAAAATTCAATTTTATAAGCCAAAGCATTAGCATAATTGACAGCCATTCGCTCGGCACCGCCAGCTTCAAGGGAATCTATAATTTGAATAATTCTCATGGCATCAATATTTTTTTTATTTCAGCTTCAAAAATATCTAATGTATAATATTGAGACCAATCCAACGCTTTTTGCCTTTTACTTTCAAAAACTATTTCACTACCTAAAACTGTTTCTAATTGTTCTATATCCTGTTCTAAGTTCATTTGTAGCAACAGTCCTCTATTTCCATTATCCAACATAAAAGGAACACAAGAAACTGAAGTAGCCACCGGTACACAACCCCAAAACATTCCTTCGGCAATGACCTTTGGCCAACCCTCACTTTTGGAAGGCAAAATTACAAAATGGCTATTTTGATAAGCTGATTTTATGGTCTCCTGATTTTGATTCCCATGTAATACAACGCTTTTTTCTAAAGCATTTACTGCTATATACTCTTCCAAAAATTTACGTTCTATTCCTTCTCCATACAAATCCAATGACACATCATATCCTTTTTTAATTAATCCTTCGACTAATTGTATGGCGTATAAAGGATTTTTACCGAATACCAATGTCCCTACAAAAACAAAATGGATTCTCCCCCTTAAATCTAAAAGTTTTGCAGGCATTTTATCAGCCTCGGAATAAGTAGCCGTAAAAAAAGGTTTAATGTTATGGGTACTTCCTTCCCATTGCCCATAAACCAAAACCTGCATATTTCTAGTCAAAAAAGCATTACACAAAATCCATTTTTGCAAACGGTAACTCCAAGGTTGTTTAGACTTTGGATCCCAATTGCCAGCATATTTTGCTGTCTTGGGTTTTCTAGGAAATAAAATTTGAACCAAGGAGCCTAATAGACCAATGTTTCCTGGACATCTCAAATGGATATGATCGGCCTGCCTCATTGTTTTAAAAATTTGCCAGATGATTTTGGGTGTATTATCTATTGCATTCAAAATTGCCTTTGCTCCCAATAAACTAATTTGATTTATCGGCACAAATTCTATTTCATTTAAATTATAAGAACAATCAATAGCTGTTATTTCTGTTTTTTGTATTGGAGCTACAATAATTAATTCATCAGTATATTTTGACCATATATTCATTTCACGAATATATGGAGCGTAGGCAAAATACTGATTCTGCTCTTGCTTATGAATTACATGAGTGACAATAACAAACTTCATAACTAAATAATACTCTCTATTGAATGAAAATAGGATTTGACCGAAAATTTTTCTAAAAAAGTTTTCCTTGCATTCGACTCTAGAATTTGTTGAGTATGAATTCCCATATTTTCAATATTGCCAAAAAGCGAAACCATACTTTCTACATTGGGATCAAATTTAACACATTCAAAGCCATCCGTTAACTCTTGTGTCAATCCTGTGGTGTAAGAAATTAACAATGGTGTTTTGTTCATCAAAGATTCTAAACCAACCGTTGGTAAATTATCGAATTTTGAGGGTATAATTGTAAAATGGGCGTTACTTAAGTATGAATCTACTTGATTGTAAGTCAATCCTCCTGCATAAGTTATATTACAATTCTGCTTCATCAATCCTATTGCCTCTTCTCTCTGACTGCCTGACCCCGCAATTTTAATTCTTATAATGGTATCCGGTTTTTTTAAACAGTAACTATTAAAGGCATTAATCATATCTATAACTCCTTTTGAAGCGTCAATCCTTCCTAGATAAACAATGATAATTTCCTTTTCTGATAAAATTTCCTTTTGGATAAACCGATCTTTCATGGGGTTTAAAATCTTTAAACCATTTTTTTGCCCGAAATACGTCAACAAATCTTCTTTTGCAAAATCTGAAGGACAAATTATACTATTACTAAAAAAACGATATAAAAACTTTTTTCTCATTTTTAAAACACTGCGAACAATTTTACGTTTGTTACTGTCCGTACTTATTTGAGATGATAACGTATGATAATATGGTAACGTTTTTACTTTTCCTAATGAAAGTACCTTAGAAACAATTATAGTAATATTTACATTCACAAAATGAGAGATCACAGTCGTAGGTTTATATTTCATATAAAGTTTCGCAAACCAAAATACATCTCGAAATTTAGTAGGTCTACCTTCTGCTGGCCATGAATAAACTATCAATTCTCCATCTGAAACATCTTCCATAAAAGGCTTTTCAAAATATGGCCTATGGGATATAAAAACAACTCTATTTCCCCTATTCGATAAATATTGAGCTAGAGAAAAACTCATATAAGCAAATGAGTTTTCTGTATAATTGTGGGCTATAAAAATTGTTTTCATTCTTTCTCTTTTGGTTTAGATACAACCAAACTCCACCATCCAACTGTCCTGCCCACTGCCTCGGTAAAAGCTTCCTTTCTTTTTGCTGTGGTAAAGGTATTACTAAACCGTATAATTGTCAAAAGTATTGTAATGGCATTCCATTTCAAAAAATGTATTGCTCTAGGATTTGGATTTTTTACACGCCATACATACCAGCCATTCCTGACTACCATTTTACCGTATTTATATTGGTTTGGACGTCCCGATTCAGCATGAAAATGACCTAATTGAGCCGCAGTATTCAAATATAACTTTCCAGTCTTTACTACTCTTAAAGTAAAATCGGCATCTTCATAAAGACCATAACCTTCAAAATAAGTAGAAAATGAGAATTTTTCAAAAACTGATTTTTTAAAAGAAGACACCCCTCCCATAAGTTGTTCCACTTCATATATTTTCCCGCTAGGAGGCAGAAAACCAACACTTCTTCCATGAGAATATAACGATGAATACCCTGGTGGACAATCACTATCTAAACCTAGCTTTTTTCGAAGAATAAAACGTGAACCATCGTTACGTTTCCATCCGTCAAAATAAAATTCATTTATTTTTGGGCTGTAGTTATCGCCAACTTTTTCCCATTTAATTTCATTACTGATGTAACCACCAACACCCAACGCTTCGGGAAATATTTTATAAGTCTCTATTATTTTCTGAAAATAATCTGATTCTAGAATGGTATCATCGTCCAAAAAACAAACAATTTCAATATTATGCCCTACATTTTTAATTCCAAAATTTCGTTGTTTTGTTAAACCGCGATTCACATTATCTACCAAAAAATATTTCAAATTTTCGAATCGGTTTCTCTCTAAAATAATTTTAGTCTCATTGTTTAAAGATCCGTCAACAATTAAAATTTCGTCTGGGTAAAAACTTTGCTTTTGAACCGATTGCAATAGTTTCAGCAATGGTTCAGGACGCATATAAGTGCAGATGATTACAGAAAACTTCATAGATTAATTGATTCTTTTGCCTAAAGCCAATAACCTTTTGGCATAAAACAAGGATTTTTTAAACTGAATATTTTTGTATGGAATTCGAATCAATCGGTATAAAAAGGATATTTTTTTTCCCTTAAACAGATACAGAAAAAAATGCTTTTGCTTATATTCAATAACTTGTTGAGGTGTAAAATGCTTTAGTATTCCGTACATAACAGTAGGACTAGGTACAGGTTTAACTTTTTTAACTGGAACATCTAATTCCCATGGTTGAGCTTTCCTTTTTTTACCTGTAACTTTAGCTTGCAATCCCCAAAATCGGTAACCTCCAACTGGTGGCTTTAAATGCAAATTTACCGAAAAAGGATTGTGTAATACGGTAACTCCAATTTTAGACAATGACATTCCAAAATCACTGTCTTCGCCATAACCTCCATCAAAATTAACATCGTTTCCAACCAACTGTGTGACAAATTCTCTTTTTACACAGGAATTGGCATTACTAAACATTTGAGTACAACCAGCAATCCATCTTTTATTTCCAAGCTTCTCTAATTTATTTTCTAAATCTTTCAAATCCTGCTTTTGATGATCCGCCATAATGTCAAGACCATTACAGGCTCCAGAATTATTTGTTTGTAAAAAACGGACATGGTTTTCTATAAAATCAGTTGGAACACGAATATCATCATCCCCAAAAACGATATAATCTCCTGTACATAATTCAATAGCCTCATTTCTGGCTCTACAACTTCCTTTAGTTTCTTGCCATTTTACAATCAATTCGAACGGATAATTTTTATGTTTGTATAGACTCTCATCTCTATCGCTTTCAGGAGTTGCATCAACAACGACTACTTGAGTCACTCGATAACTTTGATTTGTTAAATCCTCTAATAACTGCAAAGTAAAATCTTGTCGAAACATCGTTGGAATAATATAACTTACCGTTGGATTTCCTTTAATAGATTCCAATACTTTAGGCTTCAATATGGGTTTCGATGTTGATTTCTTAAATTTATTTTTAGCATAAAAAAAAGCATTCCACTCCTTATATTTCCAAAAACCTTGTCTATAAATCATAAACAAAGAATGATCTAACTTGAAATTTTTTATAAAAAAGATATAGCGATCTTTAACCGATATATTTATTTTCTCTATTTCATTAATTACAAACAAATCTTTCACATATAACGAAACTGCCCCCAAATTACGCACCGCATTGTAGCCAAAATCTAATGCCTGCAACTGAAGATTTTCATATTCCTCATCAAAACCTTTTAATGTCTCCCAAACCGATTTTCTGACTGCAAATGCATTCGGATTGATTCTCCAACTCACACATTCTCTCAAATTATCAAAATCATTGAGATACCAAAAGAAAACAGCCGTTTGGTAAACCAATTCAGGAAATGCGTTTTTGTAACCTTGTTCAAAAGAACTGTGCCAAATGTCTCCAGCGCCTTTTGAAAGAGATTCTAATTTTTCGAAATCTGGATTTCCATTATATAAAATAGTTTCTCCTGAATTCGTTTTATATTCTTTTAATATCATCTGATTGATAATTGTTTATAAAATGCCAAACTTTGTTGTGCTACAACCAAAATACTAAATTTTTGAATTACTTTTTCTCTAGCCAAAATACCAAATTGTTCTCGCATTGAAGAATTAGAAAGTAATGCATTAATTTTAGAAGCATATTCCTTGTGATTTTTAGGATCAACCAAAAAACCATTAACTTCATCATCAATAACATCAGTTGCCCAACCAATATTGGAAGCTACAACTGCTTTTTGCATTGCCATAGCCTCTATCCAAGATACAGGTAATGCCTCCGCAAAAGAAGGAAACACACAGACAGTTGCTTCACTGATATATTTTTGAATATCCTGATAGGGTACACCCCCTATATAGCTCACATTCAACAATGCTTGTTCGGTAAACAGTGACTGCATCATTTGCCAAGTAGACCTTGAACCCGAAATTATATCAGGCACATCCTTGCCTACCAAAATTAACTTTGCCTCTGGATTGAGTTGAATCAATTCATTAAAAATTAAAGGCAACTCCAACAATCCTTTTTTTCGAATCAAGCTTCCAAAATACAAAACTGTATTTGGAACTTCTTGTATGTTGGAATCCACTCCAAAAGAAGCAATATCAATTGAATTAGGAATAATCGTAAATTGTTTTTGCAGGCCGAAAATTTCATTTGTTTTATCAGCGGTAAACTGACTTACCGATAGAAAAGCATCTCCGTTTTGTAACGCTCTTTTCTCATGAAATTTATTTTTCCATTTTACAGGACGATTATCCAAATGACAAAAATAGGTATCTGAACCATGCAGCTTAATAAGAATAGGACATTTTTCCGGCTGAATAAAGGAGGTAATTCCTGTCCAGTCAGCCGCTTCCACCAAGTCTATTTCCTTTGAGGTATAGAGTTGATTAATTATTCTTTCTATTTTTTTACGTGTCAAATACCAAGACACGCCTTTGAGTTTTATATTCTTTATTAGTTGGATACAAATTCCATTATCATCAAAAACAACTTCTTCCTTTTGTCCATAAACCAATACCCGAACTTGACAACCTTCTTTCAAGAGTCCTTTGGACAAGTTTTTTATGCTGGTTCCAATTCCCCCAGAACTTCCTGTTCTGACATGTGGATATTCCGGAGTCAAAAAAGCTATTTTCATTGTTATTTATTAAAGAAATCTTTTAAAATTCGTGCTGTAAACATTCGTGCGCCTGTATCATTCATGTGTCCGCAAGAAGAAAAATATTTATTCTCAATCACTACATTTTCGTAATTATAAATTTCCGGATAGGCTTTTTTCACTTTATCAAAATAATTTATTCCTACGACATTTTCGCACATTGGTGTCATTATAGCTATAAAATTAATATTATTCGCTTTACAGATATTTTTAATTTCTTCGTAATATTTATTGTGAGGTAGAGGCTTTAAATCTGTAATCGTATTTTTCATATTACCGTTTTCAATCCCCTCCAAAGGATGATAACCAAAATTCTGCAAATGGCTTGTTTTTTTATGAATCAGATTAAAAAACATTTCTCGGAAACCAATTTGAGAATCAAACTTGATATAACGATAAAAAGGAACATAATATAAATAGTTAAAATCTTCTTCTCTTGAGAAATGTTCCTCGATGATTTTTGAATCATGCAAATAAGGTAAGAATCTTGAACAAATACCGTCCGCACGGTGTTCATTTGTCAAATTCAAATCGGCTTCCAAAATCACGTTTCTAATTTTATAATGACGCTCAATCATTAATTTCAATAATAAATCAGCTTCAAATAAATGTCCTCCGCTCATTCCGAAATTGAATGTTTTTAATCCTTTATCTTCAAACATTTGGGAAACAAAGTGGTTATTCGCACGAGACGAACCTAAAATCACTACATCATAATTTCTAGCATCTGAATTAAAGACATAATCAATTTTCCCTCTATTTGAAGATTGCAAATAGACTTTGGTATAGAAAAAATCTAAAACTCCCAACAATACAAATACTGTCATTAGAATTAGAATAATTAGTCGTGAAAATTTGTTCATTTTATCTTTTAATATTATTGCAAATCCATTTCATAAACCAATGGCTTAAAACTGAAAATAGATAAACTCTTTATAATCCGAATATGTAACCAATGCAATAATTGCCATCAAACACAAGCTCAATTTTAGATAGGAATATTTTCCTGAAATGGGTTCTATCTTCGTGCGGTTATTCCACTCTATCAAAACAAACAATCCGACCATAATTAGTAATTCGTAATTATATCTTTCATTAGACAAGTATTGCGAAGTAAATTCACCATTCCACACGATTCTTTTCAAATACAATACCGCATCAGAAATCGTTTTGGCTCTAAAAAACACCCAAGCTATACAGGAAAGTAAAAAAGTAAGTAGGATATTAAGTCGCACTTTGATTGAATCTAAATTCCAACTCAAATGAGTACTTTCGATATTATTTCTGTTCTTTTTCAACAGTAATAAAGGCAAAAAGTATACGGCATTGATAAAACCCCAAGCCAAATAAGTCCAATTCGCACCATGCCAAAATCCGCTCACCACAAAAATGATAAAGGTATTCCGAATTTTCATCCAAATCCCTCCTTGGCTTCCTCCCAACGGAATGTATAAATAATCTTTGAACCAAGAAGACAACGAAATATGCCAACGACGCCAAAACTCGGCAATATCTCTGGAAAAATAGGGATAGTTGAAATTCTTTAATAAATCAATTCCAAACAGCTTGGACATTCCCAAAGCCATATCCGAATAACCCGAAAAATCTCCATAGATCTGAAAAGCAAAATAAACAGCTCCCAAAATCAAGGATAGCGAATTCATATTGGTATAATTATCAAAAATGGCGTTGGCATAAGTCGCACAAGTATCTGCAATAACCACTTTTTTGAGTAATCCCCAAATTAATTGATAAATTCCTTCTTTGGCTTTATCATAATTAAAAGTACGTTTGACTTTAACTTGTGGTAATAAATGAGTCGCTCTTTCGATAGGTCCAGCCACCAAAAGCGGAAAATAACTCACAAATAAGGAATAATCGACAAAATTATATTCGGCTTTGATTCGTTTGTAATAAATATCGATGACATACGATAAACCATGAAAGGTATAAAACGAAATTCCAACTGGCAAAACGACATCCAATAAAAATGGACTCGCTTTGAAACCAACTCCTGTAAGCAACTCTGCAAACGAATGAGCAAAAAAGTTATAATATTTAAAAACACCTAAAAACCCCAGATTTACAGAAACACTCAGCCAAAACCAAAATTTTCGGCTTTTTTCAGTCTTACTTTTTTCAATTCGAATTCCTGTATAATAATCCAAAAAAGTAGAGAAAACCAATAAAAAAAGAAAACGCCAATCCCAGCAGGAATAAAAATAGTAACTCGCAACAATCAAAACGGCGTTTTGGGTACTTTTTGTTTTATTAAAAACAAACCAATACAAAAGAAATACAATTGGTAAAAAAATGGCAAAAGCCAGTGAGTTGAAAAACATAATTCAATTAAGGTAACTTGGTGGGCAAATTTAAGATTAATTCTTCAGTAGTAGGACAAAATATTGATTAACCATTTCATTTAATAAAAAGAAAGTTTTCAATTAATAATTTAATACGCAAAAGCAATCATTCCTAATGAATATATTTAAATCAAACATATAATTATATTTGACCTAATTTCTCTTTAACTGCTTTCGCGACAATTTTTACACCATATTGATTCCAATGTGAATCATCTAACTGATAAAGAAATTTATTTTTTTTTTTATTTTGATTATAAAGTAACAACGTATTGACAGTTTCGACTTTTCTTTGAATAAGCAAAGAATCTAATTTAAAAAGAAAATCCGGTTGATGAGATAATGGGACTAAATCATAGTAAACTGATTCTTTATTTGGCATAGGTAGAAACAAAAAATCGACACCAATACTATCACAAAATTTTTTATATGATTGTATTGCCTCAATTATTTTAAATGCATCTGCTTTATTACGATTTAAGACCGAGTTGCCTTGCAAAAAAAACATTTTATTATTTACTTTTGATTGAATTCCGGCTCCGTGATCATTTTTAATTCTTGCAGCAGTCCATTTTAATGAATAAAAGCGAGAAAATCTATCTGCAGCAGATGCAATATTTGTTTCTCTGATTTTATTTTTTATTTTTTCCCAATACGAGTTAGAATTATTTTTATATACAAAAACCTCTGGAATGCTTCTTTCAATGCAAGAGAAAATGAGACATTTAGGTTTTTTTATAATTCCTTGTTCTATTAATCGAACCCAATATGAAAAAGTAGAAGGTGCTAAATTGTATATTTTTAATTTATCTCCATATTCTTTAGATAGCTGATAAGAAAAAATTTGCTCTTGAGACAATGAGGTACCTGCTATGAAAGAATCTCCAATTATTAAAATATCTGCTTGATTTATAACAACCTCATTTCTATTACCCAATTCATCTGTTTTCCATGTGACCTTTTTATCGATTGCAAATTTTGTAGCATACGCTAAATCACCTTCCTCTACAGACTGAACATTTAAATTTGGCCAAAATGCGCCATAATGAGGGATTTTACTTTTCAATAATAAAGCTTCCCAATTTCTATGAGTAAAATAGTTAATTGGGAAACAAAAAAGTTCTACTACCCATAAAATTAAAATGGGAATTACTATAAAAGCAATTAATTTTTTAAAAAAATAATTCATTTTTAAAATTGAAAATAAATAAATTTTTGTTCAGACCCCCCCATATATAATATCATAAAAATTAATGAGTAATATAACATCCAACGAAAAACGACAGGTTGTTTTAGTCCAATTTTTTCTAAACCATAATTAGACTCTCTTCCAAGCCATTCTAATACTAAAAAGATTAAGAGGAATACAATTTCGAATGTTGGAATTTGCTGTGGAATAGTAAAAAGAGATTTTGTAAATATTCTTTTAATATAACCAATCGCATGTTCTACTCTATCTGCTCTAAAAAATATCCACGCAAAAGTTGTTAAACTAAAAGTCAATATTATACTAATCAAATCCCTGAATGTTGGCAATATTTTTCCCTTCGCAACTATTTCAATATTTTTTCTGTTTTTTTTGATTATTAAAAGTGGTAGAAAATAAAATGCATTTAATAACCCCCAAATAACAAATGTCCAATTTGCACCATGCCAGAAGCCACTTACTACAAAAATGATGCAGGTATTTCTAATTTTCATCCAAGTTCCTCCTTTGCTTCCTCCTAAAGGAATGTAAAGATAATCACGAAACCAAGATGTTAAAGAAATATGCCAGCGTCGCCAAAACTCCGCTATATCTCTTGAAAAATATGGAAAATTAAAATTCTTTAGTAATTCAATTCCTAATAATCGTGAAACTCCCAAAGCTATATCGGAATAACCGCTAAAATCCCCATAAATCTGAAAAGCAAATAAAACAGCTCCCAAAGCTAATGAACTACCTGATTGCTGTTCAGTATCTGCAAACATTATATTTACATATCTAGCACAATTATCAGCAATAACCATTTTTTTAAATAAGCCCCATAAAATCTGACGAAGCCCATCTATCATTTTATTATAATCAAAATCACGCTTAATCTTAATTTGGGGCAACAAATGCGTTGCTCTCTCAATTGGCCCTGCAACGAGAAGCGGAAAATAGCTCACAAAAAGCGAATAATCTACAAAGTTGTATTCGGCTTTAATTCGTTTGTAATAAATATCAATTACATACGATAATCCGTGAAACGTATAAAATGAAATTCCAACAGGTAAAACAACATCTAATAAAAAGGGACTTGCCTTAAAACCTACTCCGGTTACCAACTCAGCAAATGAACTGGCAAAGAAATTGTAATATTTAAAAACACCAAGAAAACCTAAATTAATACCAACACTCAACCAAAACCAAAATTTACGTCCTTTTTCATCCGAGCTCTTTTCTATTCTGATTCCTGTATAATAATCCAAAAAAGTAGAAAAAACCAATAAAAAAAGGAAACGCCAATCCCAACAGGAATAAAAATAATAACTGGCAATAATTAAAAGTGCATTTTGTGAACTTTTGGTTTTGTTAAAAACAAACCAATACAAAAAAAACACAATTGGCAGAAAAACGGCGAAAGCCAAAGAGTTAAAAAACATAATTCAATTAAGGTAACTTGAAAGGCAAATTTAAGATTAATTCTTCAGTAGTAGGGCAAAATATTGCTTAACCATTTGTTCTAAAGAAAAATGTCTTTCAATATCGGTTCTCGTATTCAAATCAATTTTTTTAATGCCTAAAAAAACTTCCTCAAGAATCGTTTTCAATGCATTCACATCTTTTGCTTCAAAAATATAGCCGTTTACTCCATCAGTTATAGCTTCTTCATTTCCTCCAACATTGGTCGTAATCACAGGAACATCCGCCGAAAGACTTTCTAAAATAGACAAACTAAAACATTCCATATGTGTAGGTTGCAACATATAATCGTACTTGCAATAAATCGATTTTAAATCCGAACTACTTCCTTTAAAATTAAAACAATGTGTCAACGCTAGACTTTTGATCTGATTTTCTAATTGCAATCTGTAAGGCCCATCGCCATAAAGGTCAATAACTATTTCATTCTTTATTGTTTCGGGCAATAAATAAACTGCCTGAATTAAATCTTGAATTCCTTTGGATTCTCGTAAATGTGAAGCAGTGAGAAAGCTCGGTTTCACTTCATTCCGTTTTTGCCTTACTTGAATATCGTCTAAAGCAATTCCGTTGTAAATAACCTGAGTTTTGTTTTTAATTTGAAAACCAAAATCTTTAATAAGCTCTTTCTTTGTATAATTGGAAACACCTATGAAAAGATCAATATAATTTGAATACAATATTCCTTTTATTTTTTTCTGAATTCTCTTCTTCAAAGGATATCCATTTAAAGGACGGGGATTATGATCTATAGCAATAATTTCCGCATTTGATAATTGCTTTACTTTTTTAAAAAAAGGAGTACAGAGTTCTAAAAAATGTGTAAAAACATGAGAATATTGCGGTTTATTTTTTTCACAGAAACCCAAAAAATTACTTTCAACATTTTTAGTTTCATCACTATAAATAGTCAAACTGGAATAACTCCCATGATTAGAATAATTTGGAAAAAACCAATCCACCTCAACGCCGTTTTCTTTACATTTTTTATCGAAATCCCAGAAAAAATAATCCATTCCTCCTACCCTTTCCGGTAAAAGTTCGTAACTGCAGATTATGGCTGTTTTTTTATTTAACTCCATGATTTTAATACTTCTGCAATTCTTTTAGAAGTTTCTTCAAGTGGTTTTCCTATTTGCATTTGGACTAATTGCTTTCTGTTTTCTAAATCTACATCAGGGTTTACTAAATATAAATTTATGGCTTCAATTAATTCCTGTTCATTCTTGACAATTCTGGTAGCATTAGAATTTACAACCTTTTTTATATGTGGATAGTGTAAAAATCGCTGATCGTCATACAATCCATTTTCAGCATTCCCAAACACTGGATTAATCACAGGTTTATTAAATTGCATGAAATCCAAACTCATCGTAGAAAGCATATTGACATTCAAATCTGAATATTCCAATATACTTCTCAGATCAGCCACATCTTCCTTTGAAGGAATACGTTGCGACCATTCTTCCTGATGTCCCGTTCGCGCCAAATGCCATTTAGGGTAATTCCAGTTTATAAAAGGAAATTTTTTAACGAAACTTTCAAAACGAATAGGGGCTTCGGCAGGAGAAGTTCGAACCAATACATTCACATTTTGAATTTTATTATTTTGAATCGCTTCTGCAATTGTAGTAATATACAACTCATCATTTTTACTGGTCGAAATATCGCCACAGCTAAAACAGATGGTCTTTTTTGTGGAATCTAATTGAAAACTACTAACGAAATCCTCTTTGGTTGTTTTGTATCGATCTAAAACATAAGGCTCGAATTGGGGAGTTCCTACAACAATAACATTTGGTGACTGCACTTTTTTATAAAAATGCAATAACTCCTCTTTCATCAAATCACTCCATACCAAATAATAATCAAAATTAGCTGCCATTCTCCCTTTGGAAGCCAAATTGTCCCAACTAAAAATAAACGATGCCGTTTTTACTTTAAATTGCTCTGCCTGATAAACCAAAGGCGCTATAAATGGTGGCCTTTGATGGGTAAAAAAAAGCATATCAAATTTTTCCTTTTCGAAAATTGATTTATAACCTTTTACATTTAGATTATTTTTAAAAGAAAGTTGTTGTAATTTATTATAGAACTGAACGGAATTTTCGGAATGGAATACTGACGTCAATTTAAAAATGAATCGCGTAGCATAACCTCTAGGCGTTTTTGATTTGGATTTATTTGCTTTTAAATTATCTGTAATTCCAAAATTTCCTTTTTTATGCAATTGTAAATGTGCTACTTCTTTAGCTTTCCTAAAAAACCAAGTTGGAAATTTCTCTTGAAAAACTGCTAGCTCAATTACTCTTGATTTTTGTAAAAAACCTTCATAAACAGACGCAGGCAAACATGATAAAATGACTACCTCATCAAATTGCCTTTCTGCCTCTGATAAGAAATCACTTAGAATGTAATTCCGAAATCCAACACCATCTGTTATTACTATTCCTAGTTTTTTCATTTTATTCTTTCTTCTTTTTGCTTTATCCTTAAACGTCTCATCATCCTTCTAAACCATTTCCTAACTTTTGCTGACCAGTAATACCATTTATCTTTAAAAATAACAGGATTAACTTCAATATTATTTTCAAAATTTAATAAATCAAAAATGCCATCTATACGTTTGGTGTGTTTTTCATTTGTTCCATAAGCCCTAGCGAACCAAGTATGATGCAATAAAACTTTATTTTCAAAATAAACCGTATTCGAAATTTGATCCTCTTCAAAAGGATGATCGGAATCTAAAAAAAGGAAACGCTTATTTTTTCTTCGGAGCCAAAGGTAAAAAACATAATAAGGTTCATATAAACTTTTGACATCATATGTCCCTTTTAGCTCTTTTATATCATCATCAAATTCATTGTCAAATATAAAATCATTCTTTACTAACTGTTTTTTATCCCAAATTGATTCAATCTCTTTAAAATTAATAATCGAAAAAAAAGTATTAATAAGGAATGGATTGTAGTTTCTATGAGACAATAAACCACCGTCACGAACACCACAAACAGTATAATGTTCCTTTTCCATTTTTTGAATAATTTCAGAAACTAACTCCGAATTTTGAAATAAAACATCTTCATCTGCCATTACCAACCATTCAATACCTTTCCCTCTCAGCTTTTTCATCATATAAAAAATACTCTGAAGTCCATGCATACCATTGGTACCATCAATAACATACTTCTTAGTATTCTTAGGAAAAAGTTGTGCACTTTTTCCATACAATTCAAAGTTAATTACTGTTGAAAGAATAGCCGTTTTTGAATCATTAATTGAACTCATTTACCAATCAAATTTTTTCAAACATTTAACCAATTCTTTCCCTTCAATATTGGGCATTAAAATTCTGTTTATTTTTTTTGAGTGTTTGTTTTTTATATTTGAATAATAATCATTCGCTAGAAGAACTCCTTCTAAATTTAACACCTTAGTAATTTTTAAAGTATCTGCATTATAAGAACCGTGTGGTAAAGCCAAATATTTAATTGTCTTAGTCGTGAGTTCTTTCAATTTTTCAATAGAAAAAGATATTTCTTGTTTCTGTTCCTCATAACTTAAAGTCCCCAAAGAATAATGGTTATGTGTATGAATTCCTAAGGTAATTAAGGGATGTTCCGAAAGCAATTTCAACTCCGAATTGGTTAGCGAACGATACTCTTCTCTATGAAGAAAGGTGATATTATTTATTTTTTCAAACGACAAAAACCATTCTTCTTTATCTTCATTTCGCATATCATGAACATAATCTGTAATATACTTATAGGTTCTATTTGATTTTGAGATTTTGTCACTTTGATTCGGTAAATAAAATGATTTGTTACAATTGGAATAATCAAAAACTAAACGATCCCACCAAAACTCTTTTTTAGAATTACTATTTAAAGTAGTTATAAAAATCGTTGCTGGAATCTGATACTTCTCTAATAGCGGTAAAGCATTTATCATATTATCGGCATATCCGTCATCAAATGTAATAACAATTCCTGTTTTTTTCAGAGAAGTCCAATCTTCTTCTAGCCTCAATATTTGAAACTGTTTTTTAAAATACAACAGCTGTTTTTCAAAATTCTGAGTACTTACTGTTAAACCTACTAATTTTTGACCAACCTCATCATTAATCCTATGATACATCAATACTAAAACAGGTCTACCAATTAAAAGTCTGCTTTTTACTTTTAACAAATTAAAGTAAAGTTCTTTAAGCAAAATATAAAAACTCATTTACTAATTTTTAAACATTTTATAAAAACTGATGGATTGCCAAATATGAAAACTAGACTGAATATTGCCCTCGAAATAATTCTTCAATTCATTCTGTAAAAATGTCATATTAAAATAAGTAGGATAACTATACCTATTAAGAAAATTAAGTCTACTAAGCCTATTGTTCCTTATAATCATTAATTAAATCGTTTGTAGTAACTCTTTTTTGTTAATCTATTATGAAAATTATATTATTCTGCTAGGAAATTTTTTGTCTCTATAATTCAAAAAATACTTTTCAACCTTATAAGTCAATATAAATCCTATCCCTACAGAAATAACCGACACAAGCAGAAAACACAAATAACGGTTTTCTAGATTTAATAACCCAACCAAATATATTACGAAAGAATGAACTACATAAATTGAATAAGAGCAAAATCCAATTTTTGAAATAAAAGAAACTAAAACGGTAGAAAAAATTCGATTAATTCTTGTATTAATTTGGGAATCAAGTAAAGAATAAAGAATCAAAATTCCAAATGCAACATATAACATTGTAAAACCAATAGTCTTCACAAAAAAAGAAGTAATGGGTTCTATAAATGGAGTAAAAGAAATCAATAAAAAGGATAAGACCAATAAATATTTTTGATATTTTGAATAAAACAAAACCAATTTATTTCTCTTGAAATGATACCAATATGAAATTAATACTCCTGCCGAGAGAGAATCTATTCTTAAATGCGACATTGTAGTGTTTCTAACAATTTGATTGGAAAATTCAATATTTGAAATAATCCTCAAAATAAAAACACAAACTAATATAGCAAACAATAATTTTTCAAAAGCCGAAAATCGATTCTCGGTAAAATCATTAAATCGAATTATTTTTTTATTAAATATCAAATATAAAAGCAACACCACCCCAAAATAAAAATGCTCTTCCACAGCTAAAGACCAACTGGCAGGATATGCATATCCCCAACCCAAAGCATAATTTTGAATAAAAACCAGATCAAAAAAGACTTTCTTCAATTTTAAGGTATGCTCCATAATTATTGCCAAAATGTAAAAAATATAGGTAAGGTAATAAATGGGATAAATTTTAAATCCCCTTCGAATTAAAAACAATTTAGGATTGATACCCCCATATTTTTGAAACTCCTTAAATAACAAACCTGAAACTAAAAAACCACTGAGAACAAAAAACAAATCAACACCAATCCAACCCATCTGTTTTAAAAAAGAAAACAAGAACTGATGACGAAATAACACCAAGATAATAGCAATACCTCTTAAAAAATCAAGTTCTCTTAGTCTAATCTTTTTTTCAATCACTTCCTCCATAACTATTTTAACCTTTCCATAAAAACAACTTTAAATTGAACTAATTGTTAATTGTTGTTTTTAAACGTTTCACATAGTCCAATACATTGCCAGATATGAAAGCTAGACTGAATATTTCCTTCAAAATAACTTTTCAATTCTTTATCTAAGGATTCTTTATTGACCCAATTGGAATAAACCGAACTTTTCAATTCTGTAAAACATTGAATTACCCAGTCCTTCAAATCATCAGATAACCATTCTCTTTGAGGAGTCTGCAATGGTCTTTTGGGTGCAAAAATCAAATCATCTGCTAAATATTCTGAAGCGATTTCACGTAAAATAAATTTAGAAATTCCATTTTTAATTTTAAAATCTAACGGCATTGAAAAGGCAAATTCCACCAATCGATAATCTAAAAAAGGCTCTCTTAATTCAGTTGAAAATGTCATCGAAATTCGATCATTAAATCGTAATGCACGAGGAATTTTGGTATAAAACAAATCCCGATATTGCTTATTTAATACTTCATCTTCAAAAGGTTTTGGATATAAAGGTTTCTCTGCTTTTGCTAAAAAAGAATCCGAGAGCATTTCTATTTTATAGGGAGAATCTTGAACACCCTGTATAGTCGCATCATTATCTTGAATGTAATAATCATACCCAGCCCACTGTTCGTCCATTCCTTGTCCATCTAAGACAACTAAAACATTGTCTTTTCTTGCTTGCTCAAAGATTTTGGCATATGCCAATGTTGGAATACCTCCAAAAGGTTCGTCTTGCTGCCATTGTATTTTCTCAGACAACATAGGAACTTCATTCGCTTTCAAAAGCACTTTCGTTAATGGATTTTGAGTGTGTTTTATCATTCTCTCAACCCACGGTAACTCATCATAATCAGAATTATTAGTGTAAAAAGTATAAGCATTAATTTTTGAATTGTCATCTTGAAGATTTACTAAAGTCAATAACACAGAGCTGTCTAATCCCCCGCTAACATTAAAACCAACTGGAACATCAGCTCTAAAGCGCAAATTAATGCTATCTTTTAAAAGGACAATATACCTTATTTTTGCTTGCTCAAAAGTTAGATTTTTTGGTTGCTTCGCAACTTCCTCTTCAAAATAATACCATTTTTTTATGGTAAACTTTTGATTTTCAAATTCTAAGAAATGTCCACTTGGCAACTGTTCGACATTTGACCAAAAAGTTTCATGTGGCATACCGTATGAACCGTATGCAAAATACGAAGCCCAAACTTTTTCGTTGGGCTGCTTTATTATTCCTGCAGCATGAAGTGCTTTTATTTCTGACGAAAAATAAAAAGCATTATTGAATTGACTATAATAAAAAGGCTTTACTCCAAATCTATCCCGTGCTGCAAATAATATTTTATTATGATTGTCCCAAATGGCAAAAGCAAACATGCCATTGAATTTCTCCAAACAAGATTTTCCGTAAACAATAAATGCAGCCAATAAAACCTCGGTATCCGATTCGGTTTTAAAATCATATTGGTTTTGCAATTCGGACTTGATTTCTATATAATTATAAATTTCTCCATTAAAAACCAAAACATAACGTCCTGAATTATCCGTAAACGGCTGATTTGACTGCTCTGATAAATCAATAATAGCCAAACGATTATGTCCTAAACCCGCAAATTCGGCATCAAAATATTTTGCTGTTGCATCAGGACCTCTATGGCGCTGACTTTTAAGCATTTCATCTAACTGAATCTCTTTGTAGGCACCTACTATTCCTGCAATACCACACATTATTTCAATCTGTTTTTGATCATTTCTTCTGCCTTTTCCCAATCTTGCATGTTATCAATATTAACATAAAGCTCAGGGTCAGATTCTATGAAAGCTATATTTTTTCCGTACAATGAATTTTGTTCTGAAATTACGTTTGTCTTAGTAATATAAATGCTTCCATCTCTATGATAAGCAATTGGCAATTCTTGTCTACGACTAATAATTTCGGTTTCTCCCGTAGCTATTTTTAAATAGCCATCAGAATTAACTTCAAAAGTCCAATGCGGATTGTATTCATGCGGAACTTTTTGGACTGAGACCAACGAATCTGATTCCTGCTGAATAAACGTTTCGATTGCTTTATTCAAAAACTCAAGTGTCCTAAATGGACTTGTCACTTGCAAAAGACAAACAGCGTCAAAAAATATATTTTGAGTTTCATACCATTGCAGTGCGTGAATAATTGTATCAAGGGTTGGAGTATTATCTTGTGCTAACTCCATTGGCCTAACAAAGGGCACTTTTACTCCTAGGCTTTTTGCAACTTCTATAATTTGTGCATCTTCTGTCGAAATGATAACTTCATTAAAATATTTAGATTGCAAGGCAATTTCAGAAGTATATGCCAATAATGGTTTCCCATTTAATAACTTAATATTTTTACCTGGAATTCCATTTGAACCTCCACGAACTGGAATTATAGCTAAGATGTTATTCATAATTACTTATATATACCCTTAGTATGTTTTATAGGAATTAAGAAAGTAAGGATATGTACTTTAACTGTATTATACCATGTGTTAAATGCAATTTTAAATGCCCAAGGTATAGATTTAAGTATTACTAATAAAAATGAACTAAAAGATTTGGTTTTAATCCCATCTATTTGATATTTAGAAGTTAAGTCCCTGAGCAAGGCTGAAGATTTATTTTTTTTATTATATAGAAAGTAACAAGGAACATTTGAAACAATCCTATATCCTTTCTCTAAGACATCTAAACACCATAATTTTTCTTCATTGGATCGTATCATTTCATTAAATAAAATCTCAAGTCCCACTTTTTTTCGAATTGCCGAACAATTAGCAATAATTAAATTCTGCCAATCATTTGAATGAGAATAATTATTTTTATCGATAGTAAAAATACTATCAAGTGACTGCTCTACTTGTTTAATATTAGCAATGGGCGTACAGCGAACAGCAGCAACAGTAGGATCACTAAAATATTTTATCAGCTTTTCAGAAAAATCATTAGAAATAAGAATGTTATGAGAACTCAATAAAAGGATAATATCATATTGACAATGTTTTATCCCAAAATTAATAGCATAACCATACGTAAATTCTCTATCTAATGATATGATTTTACAACCATATTTATTGGCAACTTCAACAGAATTGTCAGTAGAATTATCATCAACAACTACAATTTCATAAGGAACATTAAAAGACTGAATAGCAATACTTTTTAATGTTTTATCTAAAGATCTTGCCTCATTTTTATTTCTAATTAGGATAGATACCATAATTTTAATTATTAAAATAAATCTTAATACATAATAGTCTTGTGAAACTGCAAAGGCAATTCAGCTAATAAATCTGCAATTTTTACCCCTGCTTTTCCTTTCCCATAAATAGACGATGAAGCGGCTTTTCCATTTTGTATTGAGGTAGTAATTGCTATTTCTATTTGTTCTTTCGAATAATCCACATCTACACTATTTCCACCACGATCTCTTCTGTTTTGACGGGAACCAATATTAATTACAGGAACTCCCAAGAAAGCACATTCTCTAATACCAACGCTAGAATTACCAATCAGGCAGTCACTATGCTGTAGCAATTCTAAGAAATCTTTTCCTTCCATATTCTTGAAAAAATGAACATTTGGCAATTGATGTTGCTCTCTAAAAGCACGAATTCCTGTTGACGTCCCGTCTGCTCCGGCATCTACATTAGGCCAAAACCAAAGTGTAGGCTTATTTATTTTGTAAATAGCTTCTAGCGTAGCTTCTATATGTTTTCGTGAATCTTGATATTCTGTGGTAACTGGATGTTGCATTACAACTAAATATCCTTTAGAAAGATCGGGTGTGGCACCTACTCCACCATACTTTTCGTAAGGATCAAATGGAAGTCTTTTACTTTGAATGATCTCTTCAGCCAAATCAATAGAAGGGCAACCTGTATTAAAAACCATTGCTGGATCTTCTCCTAGTTTTATAACTCTATCTTTTGCGCTCTCTGAAGCTACAAAATGGTAATCAGATAACTTTGTGATTGCGTGACGTACTTTTTCATCAATATTTCCAGTAACTTCTCCTCCTTGTATGTGTGCCAACGGAATATTCATATAAGAAGCTGCAATAGCAGTTGCCATTGTTTCAAATCGATCTGCAACAGTTACCACAATATCTGGTTTAAGATTGTCAAAAACAGTAGATAATTCCAAAATACCAATTCCAGTGGTTTTTGCTGCAGCAGTCAAATTTTCTCCTTCTAATACATTAAAAACTTTAGCTGCAATTGTAAAACCATCTTTTTCAATATAATTTACTGCTGAACCATATCTATCCAACAAAGCCGAAGCCGCTACAACCAAGAAAAGTTCTAAATCTGAATGATTTTGAATAGCCGTTAAAACTGTCTTTACACGACTATAAGAAGGGCGGGCTGTAATTACTACAGCTATTTTTCTTTTTGGCATTTTTAATTTATTATACTTGGGCTAAAGTAGGTAAAAAAGAGGAAAGCTTAAAAATAGATTTATAATAAATCGGTATCATTCAAAAAATCCCATTGCTTTAAATCTTTACATAATGATTTTCCAATTATTTCCTCAAAACGATATGCCTCTATCCCAAAACCTTTTGGCTTTTTTGCTTCCAAATCATCAAAAGTCAAAATATGATTTTTAGGCAAATCTTTATTGACCGCTAATGATTTTTCAAAAATTTGCTTCAGTGAAGAGAAAGCGTCTACATTATTTTTATCAATGCTATTGGATAGTGCAGTAGCAATATTTCGAACAGCAATTACCATATCTTTGGTTTCTGAAATAGTCAAAGAAGACTTTGAATCTGGACCAAAAATCTGTCTATCAAAAACAACATGGAATTCAAGAATACTCGCTCCCAATGCAGTAGCTGCTATACAAGTTTCTATTTTTGCTGAATGATCTGAAAAACCAACGGCTACATTATAACGATTTTTCAATTCCTGAATTACATTCAAACCATATTGTTCCGGTTGTGTAGGATATGCAGTAGTGCATTGCAAAATAGAAAAATTGACATTTCTTTGTTTCAAAAACTCAACGGTTTTATCTAGTTCGTCATAAGAACTCATTCCTGAAGACAGAATCACTGGCTTCTTCGTTTGTGCAATTTTTTCTAAAATTAAAAAATTATTTACTTCTCCAGAACCTATTTTGTATTGTTTAATACCAATTTCTTCTAACCAGTCAACTGCCAAATTACTAAATGGCGAACAGATAAAATCTAATCCAGCTTCATCACAATGTTTTTTAATTTCTTTCCATTGTTCCAGAGAAAAACCCATGCGTTTCCAATAATCAAATCTTGTATTATCCTCCAATGAAAATTTCACACGAAAAGGTTCATGTTCACTACTTTCTGCCTCAGCAATGTGTATCTGAAATTTAACTGCATTAACTCCTGTTTGCGCAAGAGCATCAATGTAAGAATGTAAAATTCCTAAACTGCCTTCATGTGCCTGACCTATTTCTGCAATTAAATATGGTAATGTGTCGTTTGATGTCATCTTTAGCGGTTCTTTTTAACAAAGTTATTTATCTTCTGGATTCCAATATATTTTTGTCTCCTTTAAATCTTGATATTCTCTGTATTCTTTCTTTGACAACCTATTCCCATTCTTTATAATTTTTGGAATAGAAAACAAAACATCTACCATCGCCAACAAAATTGCTTTTAAAGCTTTAAAATCACCTTTAAATACTTTTAATTTAAACTGTCTCCAAACACTATACAACAGTTTTCTAGGAATAACCGTAATTGGATAAAACAAGAAATAAAGATACCATCCTGCTCGCAAAGATCTTCGTAATCGTAAACTGTAATCTGAGCTTTTTTTTCGGGCTTTAATATTTACTCTGTGATTCACTAAAATTTCTGGCAAATAATGTATTTCCCATTTTTTTTTGAATAACTCATAGGATGCAAAGTCTTCCTCACCATAAAATACAAACCAAGCTGGATAATCTGGAACATTTCGCCATGCTGCCATTCTCCATACATTGGCACCACCAACAAAACTTTTCATACGATGTGAAACCTCATTAGAACTTATTGTTTTTGGTTCTTCTAAATCCCAAAAAACTCTAAAACCAAACAATCCGATTTTTGGATTTTGGTCAAATCCTTTTTGAATAATTTCTAATGGATTTTTAGTAATAAAATGTAAATCATCGTCTATTGAAATAGCATACTGAGCTTTAGTTAGATTCATCAACCTATTGCGACTGTATATTAAACCTTTACTTTTTTTATTTTGAATTAATCGGATACTTGGATAATTTGATTGTAAAAATACTGCTGTATCATCTGTAGAGCCATCATCACAAATAATACATTCTAAGTCTTCTCTAATTAATAGAGATTGAATTCTAATTAATGTGAATTCTAAATCCGATTTACGATTTTTGGTGGTGATTAATATTGAAAAAATAGGATTTGACATGCTAATTAGTTTTTCCCAAAATTTACAATTACTTTTTTTAAATAATTGGGAGATAAATAGTCTTCTAAATCCTTTCTGTTTAGTTTTAGATTATCAGGATTTTGTTTCCATAGCTGATACATTTCTCCTAGAATGTCAGCTATTTTATCAGCCTGATCAACTTCAGACCAATACGGATAATCATTTCCTAGCAATCTTCTTGTTTCGCTATAGTAAGGAGCCAAAGAAAATATGGCTTTGTTAGCTTCAACACAATGAGGAAATTTTGCCGGAAGAAAAGGACTAATTTCTGATTTTGATTCCAAAATAACATTTACCGAAGCGCCCTTTTGAAGATTATAAACAGCATCAAAAGGCACATTTCCGTTATAAATATAAATTTCAGGATTATTCTTTTGATACCCTTCTAACATTTTGGAATGATAAGAAGCATTCCCTAATAAAATTAACTTCGAATCTTTTATTGCTTCCGGATTTTGATTTAAAAATAATTTAAAACCTTCAATTAAACCTTCAGGAGAACGCTGTTTCATTAAACTTCCAGCATGTAATATATTGAATTTTATGCTATCAAAATAATCCGGAAAACTTTTATTTTTAATATTATATGCTGCATTTTGATGAGGAATTACTATTCCAGTTTTCAAAAAAAAGGGAAAATAACTAGACATCCACTCCAATAATAATTGACTTGGAAAAGCACTATATTTTGCCTTTTCGGAAACTTGGGTAAAAAATTTTTCTTTTTGTTTAAAACTGGATTCTACCCAATTATAAGGGCGCGGATAAAAATGAAAAGGATATGGATCATGAACATACGCCAACCATTTGTCATGAAGAACAGGACTTTTTAAAACAGCATAATGAGGTCTGAAACTTGCGCCTTTGCTTAAAGTCAACACTAAATCCGGAGTGAATTTACATTTTTTTAATGCTTTCTCTATGCTCTTAACATCATTGAAAAAAGTAAACGAAAACCCAAAAATTCCTTCATAAAAAGGAACTGTATTTATCCCTGTACTTCGCCGCAAAACTCTTTGAAAACGACTTAAAAAGTATAAAGGGCTATATTTTATTTCGGGAATAGAAAAACAAATTGTTCCTGCTAACTGAATATCTTCCCTAGTATAATGATAAACCAGAACCTCAAAACCAACCGCAACTAAATTCTGAATAAGTGCTACATTGGCTTTAGAACCACTGCTATCTTCAATGTTTATAGAATCTACAACTACTAATATCCTCATTTAACGCAGTTTTAATAAATAATCCGCAATTTTTTTTGATGCACTCCCATTTCCGTAAGGATTTTGTTGATTATCAAAACCCGTGAAATTATCAAGAATATCTTGGACTGCATTTATAATTTTAGTTGCATCCGTTCCTACCAAAATAGAAAATCCAGCTGTTACACCTTCCGGTCTTTCAGAAACTTCACGGGTAACCAAAACAGGTTTTCCTAACGAAGGTGCTTCTTCCTGAATCCCACCTGAATCAGTGACTATTAAAAACGATTGCCTCATCAACCAAATGAAAACTGGATAAGACACTGGAGGTATTAGCAAAATATTTTTCTTATTAGATAACAACTCATAAACTACGTCTTTCACATTCGGGTTCAAATGCACAGGATATACAATCGTAACGTCATCACGTTCCGATATTTTCAACAGTGCCTCACAAAGGTTTTTCATTCCTGCTCCAAAATTTTCTCTGCGGTGTCCTGTGACTAATATTATTTTTTTACTGAGTGAAAGTTTATTTTTTAATTGCTCTATCTCAAGATTTTTATAATTCGCCAGCTCAATTTTATTGAGTGTCCAAAATAAAGCATCGATAACTGTATTTCCAGTTTCAACAATAGTTCCTGATGCTATTTCTTCATTCAACAAATTTTGTGTAGCTTGCTGTGTTGGTGTAAAATGCATATCAACAATTCGACTGGAAATTTGACGATTAACTTCCTCTGGAAATGGAGCTTGCTTATTATAGGTTCTCAATCCTGCTTCAATATGCCCTACTTTTATACCTAAATGAAAGGCAGCCAAAGCCACCATAGATGAAGTTGTGGTATCTCCATGCACTAAAACTAAATCTGGTTTTTCTAACTCTAAAACAGCATCCATCTTCGAGAGAATCCTTGCACTTAGACCATTCAAGCTTTGATTGGACCGCATCAAATCGAGATCATAATCAGGAATAATTTCAAAAAAATCTAAAACCTGATCTAACATTTCTCTATGCTGAGCCGTCACACATACCTTAACTTCAAAATTACATTTTTGAAGTTCATGATAAAGTGTTGCCATTTTAATAGCTTCTGGACGTGTACCGAAACAAAGGAGGACTTTATTAAATTTTAACATTTCTGAGAATGGACTATTAAGATATAATTTAATTAAACATCTTTTTAACAAGTTTTTGAATTTTAATTACCAGTTTTAAAATCCTTGAATTTTCATAAGGTAATAATTTTTCAAAACGCCGAAAATCAATTATTAAATGTGGCAATAATTCTTGTTCTATTTGTTTATGTTCTTTACCCCAACCTCCATTTTGTGAAATACCATCCAATTGAAAAATAGCAATAGGAATAGTATAGTTTTTTGATCTTGTTGTAGGTTGAAGAAAACAACGGATCCAAAACTCATAATCTCCAGCGATTTTATAATGTTCATTGTACAACCCTAAATTTTCAAACAAGCTTCTTTTTATAAATGTGCTTTGATGCTTAAAACCATGTCTGAAAACATAAAACAAAGTAGGATTTTCTATATGTGTCCTTCTGCCTACAATTTTATTTTCTTTTTCTAAAAAACAATCAAATGCGACAATATCTTCATATAGTTTTTCCATACAAGTATTTAAAATATTTTTATCATCAAGTAAGACATCTCCACTATTCATAAATAATAAATAATCGCTTTTCGAAGCCTCAATCCCCTTGTTCATTGCATGGTAAATTCCGTTATCAGGTTCACTTACCCAATAAGTAATTTTATTTTGATACTTATTAATAACACTTTTACTATCATCCGAAGAATTTCCATCAATAACAATAAAATCAAGATCTGCATCCGTTTGATTAAGTATTGACAAAATCGTTTTTTCTAAACCTATGGCATTATTATAATTAATGGTTATAATAGAAAGTTTACTCATTTATAATTTTTTTTTTAATTCTAGATCAAAAAATTAAAGCCCTAATTTTTAAATGAATTATATACTGAAATATATTTAACAACATTTTCATTTTCTGAGAAAGACATAATGGCTTGCTCTTTAATGCTGTTTTTAGAATATTGATTTAGATTTTGAATTGCTTTTTTTAATGCTTTTGATAATGCCTCACTGTTTAAATCATCAGCTAATTCTCCGTTTATGCCAGGCTCTAAATACTCAACCATCCCTCCAATTTTAAATGATACAACTGGTGTTCCAGTAGACAAAGCCTCTATTAAAACATTTGGTAGATTTTCGTCCATACTTGGAATTACGAGTAAATCAGCTAAATTATAAATATCGATCATCATTTTTTCATTATTAATGTGCCCAAACATAATCTTTTCAAAATCTTCAAATTTATCTATACAGCCATTTCCAACAATTAATAATCTAATATCTTCTTTTTTAAAATAATTGAATGCTTCAATTAAAACATCAAATCCTTTATTTTTATCATGTACATCGCCTATTACAAATAATATATTCACTTTATCCGATGTTACTTTGTATTGATTTTTTAAATCAAATGTATCTATATCTTTAAAATAGTAATCGGGTAACATATTAGGTATTACATAATTTTCCTTTATTTTAAAAACTTTTCTTTTAATTGATTCCTCATAAAGCCATTGAGACGGTGAAACAATAGCTATCTTACTTATATTAGAATAACATTTTTTTTTATATTCAATAATTTGATTATTCAATTCTGCCGAAACTACAAAATTGAAACTTTCATCTGTTCTTAAATGAAAAATTCCCGCAATTGGATTTATATCATGAAGTGTCCAAACAATAGGTTTCTGAATTTTTTTAAAAAAACTTTTATAATTCAAAATATGAGCAATACCATGCAAATTTATTATATCAGCTTCTTGAATTTCCTTTATTTTATGCAACTTATATCTACTGATTGGTAATGAAACAGTGGTATAAGTTAATTGAGGGTTTATTTTCTTTAACTCAAGACTAAATCTATTATCCAATCCAGTTTCTTTTTTAAACCGATGAAATATTTTTTCTAAGAAAATATTCTTTAGAGAAATCAAAATAGTCTTATTTCCTTTTATATCAGTCAATGATTCATCTCCTAATGACACAAAAGTAGAATCTATGCCTTTGTTTAAAAGAGCATTATGTAAACGAAATGCTGCTATTCCTGCTCCCCCTCTATAGTTAGTGCTGATATGAACAATTTTCATGGTTTAAAACATTTTCTTCTAATACTTATTTAAACTTCGAATACTATTACTTAATTCTATCAGTTAGTAAAACATTGAAAACCTTAAAATCAATCGAATTAAAATGACATTTTTATACAAAATAATATTGGAGAATTTAATATCTCTTCAATTTAGGATATCCTTTAATTTTTTCTTTGAAAACAAGAAAACATAACTTCTAAAAAAAACAGAAATCACTTTTTTTCCTAACTTTGTTTTTTCAATCTCTTGAAGTAATTTAAATCGATTTGTGTTAATATATTTACGGTTTAAAATTAATTCTTCATTATCTAAAACAAAGCCAGAAAAATACTGTTTCAAAACACTTTGCCTTTCTTCTGAAAAATTTTCATTTGAACTAATACCATCTAAATAAAAAGTAGAAAGAGTTGCATCAACTTTTAAATAGTTACAGTTAAACTTAAACAATGCTAATATAAAGAATTTCCAATCTGAAACAATCTTTAAATTCTCATCGTATAATCCAACGGTATTAAACAATTGTTTATTTATAAAAGTAGCCGGATGAGGCAAACTGTCTAGATACAAATCTGAAAACCTTAATTTATCTGGATAAATAACAGTCTTCATAAATTTTGAATTTATCATTTGTAAATTAAAATACACCAAATCATATTCAGTTAAATATTGATGATTTAGCATCAGAACTTCGTCATTAAAAAAGTGATCCCCACTATTTAAAAAAAGCAAATAGTCTCCTGTTGCAGCTTTTATTCCCTTATTCATAGCATTATAAATTCCTTTGTCCAGCTCGCTGACCCAATAATTAATTTTGTTGCTTTGGGTTTCTATGTATTCAGCACTACCATCAGTAGATCCTCCATCAATAACGATGTGCTCAAACTCCTGCCAAGTTTGATTGACTACACTCTCTATCGTTCTTTTCAGTCCTTCAAGGTTATTGTAATTAATGGTAATAATGGAGAGTTTATACATTAATAAATTTTATCGTTAGTACCCCAGCAGAATCGTATATTTTTAATTTCAGAAAATGCTAAATCGATTTTCTCTAAAGCATTCGATATATTAAAAGTCGAATTATAAATTCGTATGTCTTTATTTTGTTTGTCTCTAATCATTTCTATTATCATTTGCGCCATTTCCTTTGGATTCGATGGGTCAAAATAATAAGCATAATCACCTAATTGCTCTTTGTGGCCTTCCAAATCTGAACAAGCCACAAAACAGCCTAATTCAGCAGCTTCCAATAATGGCATATTTGTTGGCCCCAAAAATGTTGGCATTACCAAGCCTTGTGAATGCAGATAAATCCACTTTAATTCTTCTGTTTTAACAAATCCTAAGTCTAAAACTGAATCGGTCAATTTTAATTCATCGATCAATTGAAGAACATATTTTTTATTCCCTTTATCTGAACCGCTAAAAATTAATTTCAAATTTGGAAAATTTAATAAGACAATCTTAAACGTTAATAACAAATTATAATGATTTTTATGACTCCAAAACTGGGCAGGATAATGAATAAAAAAAGCATCTTGTACTATTGCAGCAGGTTTTTCAGCATTAATTTTATCATTAATAATTTCGGATGGAAAAAGAGGAACAACTTTAATCCTTTTAGGATTTAAATTCAAATATTGGACGACTTCTTTTTTACCTGATTCTGATTCACAAAACACCATTAAAGCTTTTTGAGGAAATAAATCGTGATGCTGTTTCCTTGATTCAAAAACCTGATTCATAGTAACTTCTGGAAAAGCATACATCGAAAAATGCCCTAAATCCCACAAAGTATAGACATATGGAAAATTTTCAATTACACAGCCTGGAATTGGATAATAAATTATATCAACAACTTTAGACAATTCCTCTTTAAGATGCTCATTATTAACACTTATTTCTTTAGTATAATCAATTGGTCTTGTTTGCAATCTCAATTTACCTGCTATTTTTTTTATAACCCTGTATTGAAATGGTAAAACAGGACTCTTAAAATCAGGTGTTTTTATTTCATAACTTTTATCACTTTTCTCCCAATTCGTTGAAAATTTTTTAGCAATAAAAATAATTTCCGCTTCAGCAAAATTGTAATTGTACATTGCATTAATTAATTGGGAATTATACCCAAATCCACCGCCTTTTTCAGGTTTGTAATCTTCGAAAACCCAAACACCTACTCTTAATTTTCTCATTTTAAAAGTACCTCACAAACAGTTGTTATTTCTTCATTTTTCAATCCCAAACCACTAGGAATATAAAATCCGTTTCTCGCTAACTTTTCGGCAACTGGATACGTTTCTTCTTCAAATAAACCCATTTTTTTAAATACTGGCTGCTCATGCATACACCAAAAAAAAGGGCGTGTTCCTATTTTTGCTTCTCCTAATTTCTTGACCATTTCATTTTGTCTCTCCTCGTCATCAGCCACCAGACCAAAAACCCAATAAATATTTTCAGCGAAAGATGTTCTCTCTAAAGGAAGATGAAATCCTTTTAGATCTTTCAAACCTTTTCTGTATAAATTACCTATTTCTCTCTTTCTGTGGATGTGGTACTCCATTTTTTCCAATTGAGCTACCCCCAAAGCTGCCTGCAGATTAGTCATCCTGTAATTCCAGCCCAATTCATGGTGAATGAATCGCCTGCCTTGAGGTTCGAATGCTAAATTGCGGAGTTTTTTGCACTGCTCAGCAAGATTTTCATCGTTGCAAACCAACATCCCTCCTTCTCCTGTTGTAATATGCTTATTAGGATAGAAGCTAAAAATACTAATATCACCAAAACTGCCACACATTTTACCTTTATAAGTTTGCCCGTGCATTTCGGCAGCATCTTCAATCAATTTTAAATTATATTTCTCACATAATGCCAAAACGGGATCCATATCAACCGGCAATCCATAAATATGAACAACAAGAATTGCTTTAGTCTTAGAAGTAATTTTGGTCTCAATTTGAGTTACATCCATATTCCATGTAATTGGATCACTATCTACCAAAACGGGTATTGCTCCAGCTGTCACAACGGATTGTGCTGGAGAAATAATGGTAAAAGCGGGCATTATGACCTCATCTCCTATTCCTATCCCTAAAGCTTTTACCGCAATATCTAAAGCTGCAGATCCATTAGCAACTGCTATTCCATGATTTCTATTTACATATTGAGCAAATTCGATTTCAAATTGGGAAACAAATGGTCCTTCAGATGAGATCCAGCCTGTTTCAATACATTCCGAAACATATTTCAATTCATTTCCGGACAATAAGGGTGTATTTACGGGTATCATCTTATTTTTTTCTTAAAATTAAACATACTCCCCAAGTTGTATCAGAAGGCTCATTTTTAGTTAAAAATTCTTCTGATTTGACAATTTCAAAACCAGTTAATCTTGCCAATAATTCTAATTCAGGAATAGAAAAATGGCGCATTGGATGCAATTCTTTCAAAACCTGAGTTTGTAAGGTTTCCTTATCTTGGATATGGACTTCAAAATTTACATCGACCACATTGGTTTGAATGTGAGTAATGGATTCTGCTATACGCACTACCGAAATAAATTCATCTTCCAATCTTCGAATTTTGGTTTCTGGTTTTAAATTATATACAGCGGGTGTGTACCAAAAATCGAACAAAAATATTCCTTGTGGCTTTAAATGCTTATGAACCAATTGGAAGCAATTGATCAAAGAATCATTATGCGTTAAATAACTGATTACATGAAAAAGAGAAACTACTGCATCAAACTCTTGATTCACTTCAAAATCAGTTATATCGGCTTGAATTGGGTTGAAATTAGGGATTTCTTTTTGCAAAGATTCCTGTACCATACTCTGGCTTCTCTCTATACCAGTTATACTGAATCCGTTTTGGGATAAAAAATAAGCATGAGATCCGCTTCCTGACCCTAATTCTAATATATTTTTAGCAGAAGGATTAAATTCTTTTAAAAGTTGAGTAATATAATCTGTTTCCGCTTTATAGTTTTTATCTTTATAAAGCAGGTCATAATATTTACTGTAATTCAGAAAATTTGCCATTATTTATTTTATTTTCAACTCTCTATCATCGACTGGAATAAATCTAATTTTATCTCTATCTCCACAATAAGGCCCTTGTTTAACCTCAATCATTTCCGATTTTTCAAGCATCTGGAATCCATGGCCTCCATCAGAAAGTAAGATTACGTCTCCCTTTTCTAAAACAGAACTTTGTATGTAATTTTGCTCATTGTCATAAAAATCTACCCTAACCTTTCCACTTCTTATAAAAAGAACCTCCTGCGTCAAATGTACTTCACGAGGCACCAAATTATGACGGTGCGGTGCAATGACATAACCTTCAGGTCTATTCATATAACCCAGCTGTTGCGAATCATTATCATTGGTAAAAAACTCAATCCCTTCTTTTTTAAAATCCGATCGGATGATAATGGCTAATAAAAGATTGTTATGTTGAATATTTTCTATCATTTTATAATTTTTTTCCAAATAACTAAAATAATTGGCGGTATAAATAATTTAATTATTCTTTTTATTTTTTTAATTACCAATTCTTTTTTTTCTTTACCGTAATAATCTCCTTTTCCCGAATATCCTAATTTAAATGCTGCAATTACTTCATTAATTTCCTTAACTTCAATCGTGTAAAAATCAGGCAATAAAAAAGTCATTGGTGGAGTGATATTTACATTTGCATGAGTTGCTTCATTAGACTCAATATGATGAGTCATTGAAGGATTAGGATAAAGTGTTAACCATCCTTTTAAAACACAGACTGCTTGCCAGCGTATAGCCCATGAATCAACTTTTCCTTGTTTTTGCAAATTTAGCATATTCATAAAATCATAAACTCCATAAGCATTAAAGACATTTCTTTTAGCTTCATCTCCTTCTAATTGTTTTGTCAATTCATCAACATTTGGATTAAAATATTCCCATCTATCTTTCCAAGTTGCCCAACCCCAGCAATCCGGCAATGGAACAAAAAAATAATTAGGGTATTTTTTTCCACATGCAAAAAAATTGCAAGCTCCAATTTGTCCAACACTCAGATTATCTTTATAACGATCTAGTGAGTCGTTCATATAGGAAAGAAAGAAAGGGGATAATATTAAATCATCTTCTAAAACAATTATTTTCCCATACTTATTTACAACTTCGGTAACCCCTTCAATAATCGAATTAGCTAAACCTTTATTGTCTTGCTGAATTTTAATTATTACTTTCTTAAATCTATTTTCTGCACTAACCAAGGTTCTAACTGCATCTATTTTTAACAAATCTTCATTAGCTGTATTTACTTTAGCCCCATCACAGAAAACATAAAGAACACTATCCTTAGCCTCTTGGTTTTGGGCAAGTGAGTCCAATATATGTTGCGTATGCAACGGGCGATTATAGGTAAAAAGAACTATGGGAGCATGATTATTCATTTACTTTTATATTTTAAGTAACAAAAACAATAAATAAATCTATCTAGCATAAACAGTCATTATCTCTTTGAGATTTTTTAAACGTACTTCTTTGGATATTGTTACTTTTAACTTTTCAATATTGGATTCAAAATTTTTCCTTTCTTTTAAAACAACTGATTTTAAATCATATTGATTTATTAAATCCACATCATACGTTTTAATACCTATTGCGGAAATATATTCTTTTATGGTATTTTTCTCTTTAAGAAAAACAGCTTTCCCTAAAGTTAAAGAAGTAACAATATTACCCCATGCCTGAGAACGATTATGGAACATATAAATAATATCCATATCATTAACAAATTCAACATATTCTTTTCTTTGTATGAAATCTGTAATAGGATAAAAGTTTTCACCAAAAAATCTTTTTCCAACGTTGACAACTATTGACTTATAATACTCTGATCCATATGACAAAGGGCAATAAATCTCAATATTCTGAAGGTCTTTTAATTTTTCAAAAGCCTCTAAATGATTATTTGATTCTGTGGCAGAATTGCCTACCATAATTTTTATTCTTGTTGACGCATTGTTTTTCACATTAACTTCGTTAGCTAAATCAAAATTAAAATCATATTGTCCACCGAGGTGTTTTGCCTTGAATGTTGGATACAATTCTTTTATTTTTTCAATTTCAGCATTATTTAATTCTCCAAAAATTATATAGTCAATTCGTTCGACTTGCATTTTTTTATGTTCATACTGACTCTTTACGAAATTTGCGTACTGTAAAACATTTTTAATATTACGAATTGTTTTAAAAATATTTTTTTGCCAAACAATTTTAGGATAGAATTTTTTCTTTACAATTTTATAAGTTTGTTTATCATAAATCCATTTTGCATGATGCCAATAAGGCTCCTCATACAACTCCCCTCCCCAAAAAATAACAAATAATTTATTAGGCAAATCAAAAACCAAATCGGCAATCCACGAATCATACCAATGTATAAAAACATTATCAGTCGGCTTTAACGATAACAGTTTATTTTTTAAAATCAATTTATCATGACCCATATATTCAACGATTTTATCCGTTTTTATGTAATTGGTTTCGTCTTTGTTTCCTCTAAACCAAAAAGTATTATTTTTTTCTTCTCCAATAGTATAAACATCGGCAATAAAAGAATCCAAAAATTTATCCTGAACCATAATATGATAATTCATAGAATCACTTTTTTATTATATCAATGATCAAATCTATTTCCTTCACCTCTAACTCATAATAAAAAGGTAACCGCAACAAGGTGTCTGAATAATAATCACTCCAAAATAAATCTTCTCCCGTATACTTATCTTGATAATAAGGACTTTTATGCAAACTCAAATAATGAAAAACAGGATGAATGTCTTCATTTTTCAAACGGGTAATACACTCACTCCTTTTTTCTAAAGATTCAAAAACCAAGTAAAACATATGTGCATTATTAGTTGCATAATTTGGCATTTGAGGTAATTTAAAATTATATTCAATAGCAATTTGCTGCAAACCGGCATAATATTGATTCCAGATTGCTTTTCGTTTTTCCTGAATATTATCAAGGTGTTCAATTTGTGCCCATAAAAAAGCAGCGATAATTTCTGAAGGCAGAAAAGAAGAACCAATATCTGCCCATCCGTATTTATCTACTTCACCTCTAAAAAAAGAAGCGCGGTTTGTTCCTTTTTCCCAAATAATTTCTGCTCTTTCGACAAACTGATTATCATTGATTACTAACATCCCTCCTTCACCTGAAATTATATTTTTAGTTTCATGAAAAGAAAAAGCTGCTAAGTGTCCTATTGAACCCAGTGCTTTTTTTATTCCGTCCTTACCAGTATAAAAACTATCAATAGCTTGTGCAGCGTCTTCAATAACAAAAAGATTGTATTTATTTGCGAGTTCCATAATAGTATCCATATCACATGCTATACCAGCATAATGGACTGGAACTATCGCTTTAGTTTTGGAACTAATTAATGATTCTATTTTAGTCGCATCAATGTTTGGATTTTTTTCACTGGAATCAGCAAAAACGATTTTTGCCCCTCTCAAGACAAAAGCATTTGCAGTAGAAACAAAAGTATAAGAAGGCATTATTACCTCATCTCCAGGTTGGATATTAATTAAAATTGAAGCCATTTCTAATGCATCTGTACATGATGTAGTAAGCAGACACTTTACAAAATCATATTTTTTTTCAAAAAAACATTGACAAAGCTGAGTATATTTCCCATTTCCTGATATTTTACATGAGACAACTGCATCAGTAATATACTGAGTCTCTTTGCCTGTAAGATATGGTTTATTGAATCCTATTTGAATCATTTTTCTAAAATTGCTAAACCAAATCCTGTTTTCCCGTATCCGTTACCATTGTACAACATATACCTTTTACTTTTATAATCAAAAACAAAAGGGTAACAAATCATTTCACTGTCCCATCCTTTGACCGAAACATCCATTATTATTTCATCATCTTTTCGTATCCACTTTATTCCATCAAAAGATTCTGCATAACCAATTCTATATGTTTCTATTTCATTTCTCCCTCTATAAGAATACCACATTTTGTATAAATTTTCTTCCTTAATTACTCTTGGAACAGAAATTGCATATTCATTTTTCCATAAATAGTCAATTGCTATTTTCCCTTCTCTAATCCAATTAATTGAATCATAAGAATAAGAATATTTAATATTGTATTTATGATGCATCTTACCACTGACAGATTCCCAACTATCACAAGATAAGTACCACATTTTAAATACACCATCATCCTCAATTACACAGCAACTGGCTACAAAACAGGGGTCATGAATAGATCTATCTAATAATGGTCCTTTGTAAGGTTTATAAAAAGTTTCGCCATCATCATCAGATATAGCCAATCCAATCGAGTTTCTAAAAGGTACTGATATAGACAAATTCCAGCCAATATAATATAGATAGATTTTATTATTTAAATTAATACTGCAAACTGGCATTACACCATCTTCATCAAAATGGCCTTCACTACCTATATTCAAAATAGGTTTTTCCTTTTTTAATACTAGTTCAAAACTATTTAAATCTATATCATAAATAAATGGTGATGATTTACCTTGAGCATTTCGTTTGGTTATGATGAGTTTCTTTTTAGTCTTACCAACTAATATGGGAACTGAGGAATAACCGTACTCTTTTACATCATTATTAGTTTCTTCAAAAGATTTTATTTTATTCCAAAATTGCATATCTAAAGTTTAAACATATTAGAAGATTTCTCTAGTTTAACTGATTTCTGAGGCACATATACACTAAAATCTTCGGTTTTTTTTGTAATAATTGCTCCAGCTCCAATTATACATTCTTTTCCTATCGTAACACCATGGGCAATTGTTGAATTGACACCCAAAAAACAATTGGTCTCAACTACACAATGGCCTGAAATAACTACATGCGAACTAATAAAATTGTTGCTCTCAATAACCGAATGATGTCCAATATGATTTCCACTCCATAAAGTAACATTATCACCAATTTTCACAAAGGGCTGAATTGTATTATCTTCTAAAATAAAAGCGTTTTCACCTGGAAGAAATTGAGATAAATAACTACAACGGGAACTTATATATGAAGCTATTGTATAATTCATTTCTTTAGCTTTTAAATATTTTACTTCTCTTAGCTTGTTCATTTTCGCATAACTTAAAGCTATAAATACTTCAAATTCATTAGCAGAAAAATATTTTTCAATATCTTCAAAAGGTATCAATGGTAAACCTTCAAAAGTTGGAGTTGAACAATAATCTTTATCTACTGTAAATCCAACCACTTCGTAAGATGAATCTATATCAAAATAATATTTTGCTAATTGAGCAATATCGCCTGTTCCAAATACAACTAACTTTTTTGTTTTCATTTTCTAACAATTATTGAAAATTCATAAAGATTATAATCATGAAATAAGGCTACATTTCTTGAGAAATGCCTTTTACAGTAATCAAATAAAAACAAGGGATCAGCATAGTACAAATAGTCTTTCATATACTCTTTATCTGAATATTTTGTCAAGACATTAAACGAAAACCCTTTTACAGAAATCTCATCAATTTTATTTAATGTTTCTAAAATATAATTCAGCCAATCTCTATCAGTATTTTTAAGTTTCACATTAAATATACCACTAGCAATAACATAATCCGTACTTTCTAATGGAGTACTAGTCGTCCATTTAGCGTTTTCTTGCTTAGGAAATTTATTTAATGCAGTACTAATCATTTCTTCAGTAGTATCAAATCCTATATATGCAAATGATTTGTATTTACCATCAAAATAGTCAAGCATGGATCCAAAACCACAACCAAAATCAAGGATTGAGAAATGTCCTTGTTCTTGGATCAAACTTGACAAAACCTCAAATCTGAGCTCTTGAGATTCAGCAGAATTCCAATCAACACCTTGTGGAGTAGTCCCAAATTGCTTAATTTTGGTTGAATAATACTCATTTATTTGATTTTTAATATCCATCATTCTCAGAATATTTTAGAAAATTAATAGCATTTTTTCCTTCACAAAAAATCAAATCCAAAACGGATACTCCATGTTCAAATGGTGAATATAACTGCTGATATTTAGGATATTCAGTATAATCAAAATAATTAATTTTTACTCCAGCATCATTAAAAATTTGTTCATTCATATAAAGTTTAGCTGCTGGTCCAGAATGATATTCTGTTCCCTTCAATTTTAAACAAATATCTAGCAATCGTTCAGAACGTTCCTCTTTCAATTCAAATTCAGAAGAAAAACGAAAATTTGAATTTATATTTAGCACATCACAAATAGCATTAATAAAACGAAAATTTATTTCAGTCAAATATAATGATGTTGAATTTAAATATAATTCTTCAAAAAAATCTTTGTAATCTATAAAATTTTTAGATTTACTATAATTATACTTCAGAATATTCCAATGGTCTTTGTTCCAGTTTTTATCTGATATTTTAGTTTCATTTATCTTTTGTAAGTATTTACCTTTAACCTCCACTGGAATTGTAAGCCATTTATTTCCATTGGACGTTTTGATAATATTTCTGTTTCTCCAGTCTCTTCTAGTAAATTGCATATCATCATAAATCACAAATTCATCTGAAATTGCAATAGCATCAAAATAGCCTTTCCATGGAATATAATTAGATTGAGTAATGACTATTTTTTTCATTGATTATGTTTTTTCCAATTTAACTGTGGCCTAATAAAACCATTAACTTTCCCTAAATAACCAGATTCTCTTTTAACATCTTTTACTTCAAAAGTTAATAACTCCGTATCACTAAACAATCCTCTCATTTCATTAGTATGGAAATAAACATGTATCTGATATACGTCATCATTCAGAAAATTAGCTGGAATTTGACATGTTAATTCGATAATCGCTCCTAAACTACAATCAAATTTATCACCACTACCAAAAACGACATCACCTTTAATGGTCCTGAGATCATAACCGACAGAAATACGCTCTTGATTAGTTTGATTCACAATTTTTATTCGAAAATCAATCGCCGAAGTCACATCAATAGCTTCATTAGTATTTGATACCGAGGCATTTTCAATTGCTGCATAAAGAATTCTAATATTTTCATTTCCTTTTGCTTCTTCGATACTATCAAAACTAATTTTACGTTCAGAAAAAGAACTGCTTTGTAAATAATCTGATATGGTTTTTGTTGGCAATCCATTGCCCACAATAATACCATTTTTCATACTTATCACCCGTGTACAAAGTGTTTCAACAGCCGCCATATTATGACTCACAAAAAGTACAGTTCTCCCTTCTCCTTTAGAAATATCCTGCATCTTCCCAATGGCCTTCTTCTGAAATTCCGCATCACCCACAGCAAGCACCTCATCAATAACCAAAATTTCCGGCTCCAAAAAAGCTGCCACAGCAAAAGCCAAACGAACAGTCATACCACTGCTATAGCGTTTTACAGGAGTATCAATATAACGTTCACAGCCAGAAAAATCAATAATTTCATCCAGCTTTGAAGCGATTTCCTTTTTAGTCATTCCTAAAATGGCACCATTCAAGAAGATATTTTCTCGACCTGTCATTTCACCATGAAATCCAGTTCCTACTTCAAGTAACGAGGCTATTCTACCACGGGACTTAATACTTCCTGTAGTAGGCGCAGTAACTTTAGAAAGTATTTTCAATAAAGTCGATTTCCCAGCACCATTTTTACCAATAATCCCTAAAACTTCTCCACGCTCTACTTCAAAATTAATATCCTGTAAAGCCCAAACATAATCAGAAGTTCCTTTTGTAGAACGATCATTTGTATCGCCAATTTTCAAATAAGGATCTTCTTTCCCGCGGATACTATGCCACCAACGGTTTAAATCATGACTCAAAGTCCCAGTACCTACTTGCCCCAAACGATATTGTTTGGAGATGTTTTCGGCTTTTAATATTATATCTTTCATTTTAATTTATATCGCAAATCTTGTCTCTCAAATTACCTATCTAATTATTTCAATATACTTTCTAAAATTTCAAATAAAAATTAGTAACAGTTTAGTGTATGGATAGTGTATAGATAAGGTATGGATAATGCATGAAAACAATATGTATATCCTTCCTAAATTATACTTTTTAAACTCTTAAACCTTTAAACAGCCAAACAATTCATCTCTTTAAACGGTATCAATAAAACTCTTCTCTGTTTTATTAAAAATTAAGAGCCCAACAAAGAAAACAACTACTGTTACCAAAAAAGTATATCCCAATCCTGAAACAGAAATTTCTCCAACATTCAATAACATATAACGCGTTGTTTCTATCAAATACGCCAAAGGATTGTATTGTACCAGCCAACCATAATCTGGAAGTTTCTGCTTAATTAATTCCATAGGATACATCACGGCTGATAAATACATTAATAATTGCACTCCAAAACCAATTAGATTACTAAAATCGCGATATTTGGTTACCAAAGATGAAATTAACATTCCCAATCCCAATCCCAGAATCCCCATTGTTATAATCAAAACTGGAAATAGCAAAACCAAACCATTTATACTTAAATCAACGCCTTGCACATAAAAATAAATATAAAAGGCAACAAAAATCAAAAACTGAATTCCAAACTTTATCAAATTCGAAATAACAACAGACATTGGAGTTATAATTCTAGGAAAATAAACTTTCCCAAAGATTCCAGCATTACCAGCAAATGTATTTGAAGTGCCATTTAAACAAGCGGTAAAATAATTCCAAACCGTAATTCCAGCCAAATTAAACAAAAATGGGGGAACTGTTCCCGTATTAATCCCTGCTACATTATTAAAAATTATTGTAAAAGTTACTGATGTAAACAAAGGCTGAATTAAATACCATAAAGGCCCCAAAACAGTTTGCTTATACACTGTAATAACATCACGCTTTACAAAAAGCATTAGCAAGTCTCTATATTGCCAAACCTCCTTCAAATTTAAAGTGAAAAATTTGTTTTTAGGAGTTATTTCAAATAACCAATCAGAATTTGTAGAAGAATTAGTTGTCATTAATATTGTCGTTAAACTAAAATGTATATAATTAGTGTTATTATTCTAAAATACAAAACTACTTTTTTAAATCAGTATTGCACTTTTTTTGGTTACATTATATTATAACCAAAAAAGGTTTACAAGAATATTTCATGTAAACCTTTTCAATCATATTTTGTCTAAATTCTATTTATCCAAAACTTCAAAAGTAGAGTTCATACTCTTAAATTCTGGAACAATGGCTTTCATTTTTGACACTATATCATCATTGTGAAAAAAATTGGCAATCCCAATCAATTCCTCAATATCAATATGTAAGTTCTCAAATTCATCTTGAATTTCCTGGGCAATCATAATTTTTTCATGATAAGTAGGAACCGTTTTTGCGGTATCATTCAATAATTCTTCGTATAATTTTTCACCGGGGCGTAACCCTACTATTTCTATCTTGATATCTCTATCAGGAATAAAACCCGCTAGTTTAATCATCTTTTTTGCCAAATCAAGGATACGAACTGGTTTACCCATATCAAAAATATAAATTTCACCTCCCTTTCCCATTGCGCCAGCTTCTAGCACTAACTGGCAAGCTTCAGGAATCGTCATGAAATAACGAATAATATCTGGGTGAGTAATAGTGACAGGCCCTCCATTGGCAATTTGTTTGGTAAATAACGGAACTACAGACCCATTAGACCCCAAAACATTTCCAAATCGAGTAGTGATAAATTTCGTTGCGTTTTCCTTATTCTCCTTTTGGCTTTTTATTTGCAAGGATTGAACATATTTTTCAGCAATTCTTTTGCTGGCCCCCATTACATTACTAGGATTTACTGCCTTATCCGTTGAGACCATAACAAATTTTATAACATCATATTCGCATGCTAGATCAGCTAAATTTTTGGTTCCCATAATATTAGTCAAAATCGCCTCAGAAGGATTTTCTTCCATCAAGGGAACATGTTTATAGGCTGCGGCATGATATACCACTTGTGGCTTATATGTTTTAAAAACCCTGTCCATTACTTCTCTATTCCGGACATCGGCAATAACATTCCGTATTTTTGATTTTGGAAATGATTTTTCCAATTCAAGACTTAAATGGTGTAATGGTGTTTCCGCTTGATCAAGGATAATTACTCTCTTGGGATTAAATGTCAGTACCTGTCTGACAATTTCACTGCCAATTGAACCAGCTGCTCCAGATATTAAAACAGTTTTATCCTTTAATTGTTTCGAGATGGATTTATTGTCCAGGACTATTGGTTTTCGGCCTAATAAATCTTCAATTTGAATATTTTTTACTTTTTGAGAAATTTCTTTCTGATTTCCCCAGTCAGTAATCAATGGTACTGTATAAACTCTGTAATTAAATTCCAAGCATTGATCCACAATAATCAATTGCTCTTCTTTACTGATGCTTTTATCTGCCATGATGACCGCCTCGGCACCAACTGACCTCATTAGGGAGGGCAACTTTTTCTTTTGAACCAGTATAGGCAAATCCAACATCCTTTTGGAAGCATTTTGATTGTTTCTATCAACAAAACCAACAATTTTAAAACGGGTAGGTGTTTCAAATTTTAATGCATTGGCTACCGAAATAGCATTTGCATCAGTACCATAGATAATTGTTCTTATTAACTTGGTTGTGTTTTTTTCAGAGAGATACAATTCAAAAGTCTGTTTTACAACAACACGATATAGAAACAAACCGCAAAATGAAAGTACTACATTTATAAAAAAAGCGGTTGTCAAAAATACCTTTTCACTATATAACAACTCATATGCGAAATTAAAAATAAGAAAAACGATTAAAACAGAGGTTTGGGAAAACAAAAGCTTAACGGCATCAATATAAGATGAGTGCCTTATAATTCCCGAATAGGTTCTAAATATCCAAAAAAAGAAAACATTGATTACAAAAAAAGAAAACGTAAAAAAAACATCGTGGGGGGTAAGTATATATTTTATACCAGTTCCCCTAAAAATAAGCAAGGTAAAGAAAAATGTGATTATCAAGACTGATAAATCAATCATTACAATAATCCATCTAGGCAAATAACTCAAATTACGAATACTTAATTTAAGATTATCCCTGGAAAAAAAATTGGTATATATGAAATTTTTAAGCATACAAAATTAAAGTGTTTAAATTCTAAGGAAACAATGAAGGCAAAAATACAAATTATTATCTTTGTAAAAATGAATTAACTAATCTAAATAGTTCTCAATAAATAAAAAGAGTAAAAATACTAAATCTTGGTTTTTTTAATCAAAATTTTCAATTCTATTTTTTAATAAGTCATGTCAATCTACAATAACAGATATTCATCCAAAAACTTATTACTCTCCTTTAAAACAATTACTACTATAACTTTATAATTCCAGTAGTAATTGAAAACATATAACCTTTCTAAGGCTAACTACAATGAGAATACTAAAATTCTTAAGTCTTCTCTATCGCAATTTTTTGAACAACTCTTTTTCTGATCCATAAATACAATAAAATTTGAACTAGTAAAAAAGAAATAATAAATAAAATTGATAATTCTCCTATTTGTTGCAAATACAGTAATAAAGCATTAATCAACACCTGAATTCCTGAATACAAAAATGAAACTAATAAGTGAGAGTATCCCAATTCATTGGCCAAATATTGATACAAATGGGATCTGTGAGGTTGAAAAATATTCTCTTTTTTTTTAATACGGGCAAATATGGTAATTCCAGCATCAATTCCGTAAATAGACAAAAACAGAAGGTATCCAATTTGACCTGAATCTAATATTGTTTTCAACATAAAATAACCCAAAAAAAGAGCCATACTAATACTTCCAACATCGCCTGCAAATGTTTTGGCCTTTTTTCTAACATTAAAAAAACCAAATGCCAAACAAGATAATCCCATGGTTATTAATAATGGTAAACTCTCTTTGTTTATTTCCAAAAAAGAGAAACTTAAAATAGCTACAAATGAATACAGGACAGTTATCCCGTTGATACCGTCCATAAAATTAAAAACATTCACCCATCCTATCATCAAGAAAAAAATTATAGGTAAAACCCAAAGCACTTGATTAAATAAATCTAAATCATAAAAGACTAAAACTATTGCGATTGCATGAGAAGCAAATCTTGGTAATTGCGACAAAGGCTTTATGTCATCTACAAAACTAACCACTGCTACCAAAACCACTGCAATAGCTATTGACAAAGAAACATATCCTAAAATACAAGCAATAAGAATTGCTAAAGGAAAAATAATCCCACCACCACGTAAGGTAATCGAAGTATGTGATGAACGATTGTTGGGTTTGTCTATTATATTGAAATGATCGGCAATTTTGAAATAGATCAATTCAATTCCAATAAATAAAAAAAATAATGCAATGTAAATCATATAATGTGTCTATTAAGGATTTCAATTCTCCTATCTTTATTTCGACGAATCGTAGACGTAAAACAATTATAATTTATGCTTCAAAAGTCCTAGTAGATATTCGCCATATCCAGATTTTTTCAAAGGTTCGGCCAAATCCTTTAATTGCTGTTCAGTGATAAATCCTTGTCTCCAGGCAATTTCTTCAATACAGCCCACTTTTAATCCTTGACGTTCCTCCAAAACCTGTACAAACTGTCCGGCTTGCATCAAACTATTAAAAGTTCCTGTATCCAGCCAAGCCGTACCTCTGCTTAAAATTCCAACTTTTAAAGCTCCTTTCTCTAAATATACTTTGTTCACATCGGTAATCTCATATTCACCTCTTGCACTAGGCTTGATATTTTTGGCAATTTCCACAACTGAATTATCATAAAAATACAACCCTGGAACTGCATAATTTGATTTCGGTGCCAAAGGTTTTTCTTCAATTGAAAGCGCTTTTAGATTTTCGTCAAACTCAACTACCCCATATCTTTCAGGATCCGAAACATGATAGGCAAATACAACGCCTCCATCGGGTTGGGTATTGGACTGCAACAATTCATGCATATGTGCTCCAAAGAAAATATTATCTCCCAAGACCAATGCTACATTATCAGAACCAATAAATTCTTCTCCAATAACAAAAGCTTGCGCCAATCCATTTGGTATAGCCTGTTCAGCATAGCTGAATTTACAGCCAATAGCGGATCCGTCACCCAATAATTTTTCAAAATTTGGTAAATCATGTGGAGTTGAAATAATTAATATTTCATTGATTCCAGCCATCATCAACGTTGATAATGGATAATAAATCATTGGTTTATCATAGACAGGCATCATTTGTTTACTCATTGCGAGTGTTAATGGATGTAATCTGGTTCCAGAACCTCCTGCAAGTATTATTCCTTTCATGTTTTTTTAAAATTTATTTCCTTCAGATATAAATCTGAATAATTATATTTATTTTTTTAATTGAACGCTATCAAAAATATTTCCATTTCGGTCTCACTCACATTCTAACACAATTCAAACTTTGACCTTTTAAACATTCTCACATCATACAACCTCTTTTAGGTCTTATAAAAAGCTTTCATGCCAATCGACGTAGTAGTATTATATCTATTATGTAAAACCTTGACTTTATTATACAAAGTGTAGCAAAATCTAAAATGGATAAAACAAAGCCACAAATGTTTTTCAGTCGGTGGAATCAAATCAAATGATAACGATAGGATCCCCGATTTTTTATCAATAACTTGAATAGTGCTATAGGAAGTTACAAAACGATCTTCCTCGCAATTCCAATTAGCAATTGCTAGTTGAATGGATACTTGCGTTGCGGATTCAGGCCATGCAATATCGTTAATTGGATCTAATTCTTTTAAATTCAGTTCAAGCTTGTTCCAATCAAAAGTAATGTCATGTAGCAAGACTGTAGACAAGGGTCTCTCAGTATTACCTTCAAAGCCTAATAAATAATTCAGTCCTGTTTTATTTTGCAATCCCTTGATAAGGCTACGACTGCCTTTTTCATTTTCAGCGTCCTCATTTAGAATGGCTAATAACAATTGAATACAGCGGCCAAATAAGGAAGCGCCTTGGGAATACCTATAAAAGGGTTTTACTAATAAATTAAAGGTTTTAGCTTTTTTGGAACAGTAGCCAAAATCAGATCCTTGTTGCCGAATCGGATCAAAGATTGGATTATCTTTAAATTGCTGTTTGGTTATTCCTGTTTTTCCCCGCATGCGAACAATATTTCCATCCGCAGAATCATAAAAATTCAAATCATCAATGGTGCCAATAATAGTAAAAGGAGCTTTTGCCTTTGCCATTTTTCTTGAAAGTTTAAAAAAAACATTTATTTAACACCATTCTCAGTACAATTTCAAACTATTCTTACTCCAAAAAGCGATTAGGAATTTAAAATGGTGAATGTTTGCCATACTGAAACACACATCCTCATTGAATAAGAAAGACATTTCATTTTTATGATAAACTAGCTATGGGAAAAAGTTTTAACCTTCAATAAAATTGTTAAAGGAAAGCTAAACTATGTAACTAACAACTTTAAGCAATTTGAACTTTTAAACGCCCGCAAAACTCAACCCACTTGTTACCTTTCATTCAACAATCCCATGCATTTCTCCAAACTCATTCGATAATCAGGAACAACAACACCAAACGTATTTTTAATTTTTGATTTATCCAATAAAGAATATTGTGGGCGTTTTGCTGGTGTTGGATAAGCACTACTTGGAATTCCTGAAACCAAACAATCAAATTCACCAATCTCCTTGATGGACAAAGCAAATTCGTACCAACTGATTTCTCCTTCATTGGAAAAATTATAAATACCGGCTTGCCATTTTGGGTGAGTCAAAATAGTAAGAATTGCTTGTGCCAAATCAGCCGCATAAGTTGGGCTTCCTATTTGGTCATTGACAACGTTTAAACTATCTCTTTCTTGCATCAAACGAGACATCGTTTTCACAAAATTATTACCGAAACTGGAGTACACCCATGAAGTACGAAGGATAATTGCATTAGGATTTTCTCTCATACAAGCAATTTCACCACTTAATTTGGTCTTCCCATAAACATTTATCGGACTTGTTATAGCTTCTTCTTTCAATGGGACTGAAGCTGTACCATCAAAAACATAATCAGTAGAAACGTGTATGAATTTACAATCATTAGCATGACTCCACTTAGCCATGACTTCCACTGATTGATGATTCAACACATCAGATAATTCGAACTCGGATTCAGCTTTATCCACAGCAGTATGTGCTGCACAATTAATAATAATTTGTGGGTTAATTTTTGAAATTGCATTTGCTAAATTATCCAAATCGCATAAATCCAATTCTTGATAATCTGTAAAAACCCATTCGAATTGGTTATAGACTTTTGACAAAACGTTCAACTCCGAACCCAATTGCCCATTACCACCAGTAATTAATATTTTTTTCATATGTATTTTATTTACCATAAATGCCTCTCGGCATTAAAATCGGTTTTAATTTTGCATTAAATCTAGTTCGATCCGTAAGCTTAAGTAACGAAAAAAAGCATCATACTATTCCTTAGGAGACATAAAACTTATGGTACTTCGCCGCTCTTTGAGAACAAAACAACGTATCTCTTTTGTAATCTTTGAAGCTAAAAAACTAAAACTCCCAATCGATATCTTTAAAACTTGGCAAAACAATATCCTTATCGGAAACTATTGCCTCTCCTGAATTCAATTGCCAATCGATTGCCAAATCAGGATCATCGTAACGAATTCCCCTTTCGGAATCTTTATGATATACTTGATCTACCTTGTAAAGCACAGAGGCAGTTTCACTCAAAACAGAAAATCCATGAGCAAAACCATGAGGAACCATCAATTGTTTCTTGTTTGTAGCACTTAACACAACACTCACATGCTGTCCATACGTTGGTGAATTTTTACGCAAATCAACAGCTACATCAAGAATCTCACCTTCTAATACCCTAACCAATTTTGCTTGCGCAAAAGGATTAATCTGCAGATGCAGACCACGAATCACTCCACGTTTTGAAAAAGATTGATTGTCTTGAATGAATACATAACTAATTCCGTTTTCAAGGAATTTTGCTTTATTATAGGCTTCAAAAAAATACCCACGTGAATCCTCAAACACTGTTGGGTTAATAATTACTAAATCATTGATAGCTGTTTTTTCTATATTCATCTTATTATTAATACTTTGAAGTTTATACTTTTTTTTAATTTCTATTTGAATCTTGTCAAATTTTTTATTAACTTACCTAGATAACTGATATTTATTATAAACTATAAAGTACATCTTTAACGAAAGCATTTTATTAACACTCAGTAATAATTTATTGATTAACCTGCTAAAAAAAACACTACGCAAAAATATAATACTGCTTAGTTCCAATCGGCATCTTTAATATCCTCATATACATTTTGAATTCCGTCTTCCAAAGTGATTTTTGCTTTCCAACCCAAACCATTCAATTTCGAAACATCCATCAATTTTCTTGGAGTTCCATCTGGTTTTGTGGTATCCATTATAATTTCACCCTCAAATCCAACTATTTCTCTTATTAAATTAGCTAAATCCAAAATGGAAATATCTTCTCCAATTCCAATATTAACCAATCCTGATTCATTGTAATTTTCCATGAGAAACAAACAAGCTTCAGCCAAATCATTAGCATGCAGAAACTCTCTTTTTGGGCTGCCAGTTCCCCAAATAGTGACAGAATAGTCACCATTACGTTTTGCTGTAATAAACTTTCGCAACATCGCAGGAAGCACATGGGAATTATTCAAATCGTAATTATCGTTTGGCCCATATAAATTAGTTGGCATTACCGAAATAAAATTACATCCGTATTGATCTCTATAGCCGTCACACATTTTGATTCCGGCAATTTTTGCTATTGCATAGGGTTCATTCGTTCGTTCCAAAAGACCTGTCAACAAATAATCTTCTTTTAAGGGCTGTGGCGCCAATTTTGGATAAATGCAAGAGGATCCCAAGAACATTAATTTCTTCACACCATTTACATAAGACTGATGAATCACATTATTCTGAATCATCAAATTCTCGTAGATAAAATCACCTCTAAAAGTATTATTCGCAACAATACCCCCAACTTTTGCGGCAGCCAAAAACACATAATCAGGCTTTTCTTTTGTAAAAAAATCAGTGACTGCTTGTTGATTTCTCAAATCCAATTCAGCTGAAGTACGCAATAAAAAATTAGTATATCCTTGATTCTGTAAAGCTCTCAAAATGGCAGATCCCGCCATCCCGAGGTGACCTGCAATGTATATTTTATCTAGTTTATTCATTTTTATCATAAAATCTATGCCAAACTAAATTTTGAGATATAAATCGTTTTAGATCGATAGAAAATCAAATTTGCTTTTAATCTATTAAAAACAGTCAAAACAAAAGCTTCAACTTATAGTGATTTTTTAATCTAGACAAGGTCGCAAGATACATCACATAACCTGTAGCCTATTATTCAAATTAATATTTAATATCCGACCTTACATCTTTTAACATCTTTTCTCTTTTAACATTCTCAACGTCTGAAGCCATCATTTCTCTTACCAATCCAGCCAAATCATATTTAGGCACCCAGCCTAATTTAGTTTTCGATTTCGTAGGATCTCCAATAAGCAAGTCGACTTCTGTCGGACGGAAATATTGAGGATCAACAGCAATAACCTGTTTACCCAATTCAATCTGATAGGCAGGATTACTGCAAGAAGCAACATATCCTTTTTCATTTACTCCTTCTCCTCTAAATTCAATGCCTATTCCTACTTCTGCAAATGACATTTTAACAAAATCACGCACATAAGTAGTTTCTCCCATAGCAATAACATAATCCTCAGCCACATCCTGCTGCAAAATACGCCACATAGCCTCTACATAATCCTTAGCATGCCCCCAGTCACGTTGCGCATCTAAATTACCTAAATACAGACAATCTTGAGTCCCCAAAGCGATAGCAGCAGTTGCCATTGTAATTTTACGGGTGACGAATGTTTCCCCTCTACGTGGTGATTCGTGATTAAAAAGAATCCCATTAGTTGCGAACATACCGTAAGCCTCTCTATAGTTTTTAGTAATCCAAAAGCCATAAATTTTAGCCGCTCCATAGGGTGAACGTGGGTAAAAAGGAGAATGTTCATCATACAATCCTTTTTCATTTTTATTTTCAGCCAAACCACCATATAACTCCGAAGTAGAAGCCTGATAAATACGGGTTTTCTTTTCCAATCCTAAAATACGTACAGCCTCCAAAATACGAAGTGTACCAATACCATCTACATTAGCCACATATTCTGGTGAATCAAAAGACACCTTTACATGACTCATAGCTCCCAAATTATATATTTCATCTGGTTGCACTTCTTGAATAATTCGAATAATATTAGTAGAGTCTGTCAAATCACCATAGTGTAACTTAAAATTCACATGATCTTGATGTAAATCTTGATATATATGATCAATTCTTTGGGTGTTAAATGAAGACGATCTTCTTTTAATACCATGAACCATATATCCTTTTTCTAATAATAATTCTGCTAAGTATGAGCCGTCTTGTCCTGTAATTCCTGTTATAAGGGCTGTTTTCATTTTCTGTTTTTATTTTTTTTTAATTCTGAGTTTTCAAAATTTATATTCTTTTTTAATTCTAAATTACAATCTATTACTTTTCAAATATTCCAAAACTCCCCGTGGATTCCATCCTAACCTCTCCCTTGCCTTAGTATCATCAAAAGTTAAATCAGAAGTGATTTTTTTAAGTTTACTTGAATTTATTGGACTTTTATCTCCCAGAAAATCCCCTAGAAACCCCATAATTTTAGCGATGAGCAAAGGTAAATTATACGGTTGCTTTTTATGTATATTTTTTGAAATGGCAGTGCTTAGCTCATTAAAGTCTGGATGATATCCATCAGTAAGATTATAAACCCCCCCAATTATTGCAACTTTTGGTATAAAAGAAGCAACATCCTGTGCCAAGACCATACTTTTCTTTGCAATACCACCTCCAATATTAAAGTAATAACCTTTTTTAATTGCATTTATCATAGCTCCAAGATTACCTGGAGGATTTTCACCAACCAATAATGGCAGACGTAAAATCGTACAAATAACATTATTTGCCTTACACCAATCCAATATTAATTTTTCTGCTTCAATTTTGCTTAGTCCATACGGATCTTTAGCATCCAAAGAATGATTTTCATTTATACTCTTTCCTATTTCTTGTCCATATACTGAAACAGAACTTATAAAAACAAACATCTTTGGCAAGACTGAATCTTCCAATCCTTTCAATAAATTTAATGTACCACCTACATTAATATCGTAAAACTGTTGTTTTTCAAGATCTGTTTTTGGAACGCTGTGAGCTTTACCAGCAACATGTATAACTAAGTCAAATTTACGCAAGACAGGTATTCCTGTTGATAAATCAGAACATATGTCAGATATACTAGATCGACCTAAAGTTATAATATTCGGACTAAATTCTTTGTAAATAATTTTACCTAAAAAGCCACTTGCACCTGTAAGTAAAACCATTATTTAATGTCTTAAAAACTTATTATAAACAAAAAGTATAACTTTTGGAGGCAATAATCTTAGGGGCAGTTTTGTGCAAATGTAAAATATCCATTCGAAAAAAGTAATACGCTTAATTCTCAATGCAAGATTAGCAAATTTCAATTCATTTGTGACATAAAACAAACCACTCCTTCTTTTGATTACATCTATCCCTAAACCAGTTCTAAAATATAAAAGACATTCCTGTAAATTATAAAAAACGGAACCTTTTTGTAGCATTCTTATAAATAGTGAAAAATCTTCAAACAATAGTATATCACCATTATAATTACCCGCTTCTAAAACTTTTGATTTTCGAAACATAACTGTTGGGTGGTTAACAGGATTTCTAAACCTTGCATAACTCAAAAGTGCTTCACCTTTTTCAGGCATTTTCCTAAATCTATTTAAATCACCTGGTTCTTTATTGAATTCCTCAACATTAGTGCCAACCAAATCAATATTAGGATTGCTATTAAGAAATTCTATTTGTTTTTCAAAACGATTCAAAACACAAATATCGTCAGTATCCATTCTGGCAATTATCTCATTTTTACACTCTAAAACACCAATGGACAAAGCATTACCAAGACCTTTATTTTCAGGTAAAGTGATAATCTTAAACAAATTCTGAAATTTAATTATAAATTCTGAAATTACTTCATCTAACTCATTAGTCAATGGTCCGTCTTTAATCAATACAATTTCATTTGGCCTCTTAGTTTGATTCATCAAAGAATCCAATGCTTTTCTAAAAAAAATTGGATTTTCTTTAGAATATATGGACATTAAAACAGAAAAATTAATCATAATAATAAAGTTAACCCTTTAGGTAAATTATTTTAAAAAATATTAAACTCGAAAGCACACATTTACTCATTTAAAACACTCTAAGATGTTTAGCAAAAAAAGAATTGCTTTTGTTTCTTTCTAAATAAAATCTATGTTCTGACAGATAAATAAAAAATTTTATGAATACACAGAGTTATTGTTTTTAAACAAGAGATTAGATTGTAAAAAAAGATAAATTTAACATCTATGACCTTCTAGCAACTTGAAATAAAAATCTAATTTTATAGTATAGTTCATTTCCTTTATAGAATCTTCAAAATTCAGTGTACTTCAAGCTTTCCTTAGATGTTTTTATTTAACATAACATTGACTTGCTATCATAAACGTTAATTTTCATAATCCTCTTTGATAACACTTTTGCTATTTTGTCATACTTGAAGGCTGATAAATTTGACATATCAGTAGTTATGTACCATATTAACTTGAACTCATTACTAACCGTACTACAGATCCGCAAAATTATACATATTATAAAAGGCAAAGATAATAATTTGTCAAAAGGTAAATCCACGAAATTTCAGGAAGTTCTGCCTAGGTGAGTTACTTAATTAACTTACAAAGTTAAATATTAAAAATCACAAAACTTAATCAAATTAAAACTTCAAAATAGAACTAAAAACAAAGCGGTGATTATTTAATAAAAACCATCTTGAAACCATCTCCAATACCAATAAAAATACGTTTTAGAACATTAATATCTTTACGTAAAACTGGATAGTAAAACATCTTAACCAGATACTTTATTAGATTATTTAATTTCCAATAAAAAGGTACATAACCCCTAAAAAACAATACAATAAAATTACGATATTGATAATACAATCTAAAAGAAGATGTTATTGCTATTTTAACTCCAATCAACTTTTTATCTCCTTCTCCCAAATTATGGATTAACCTTGACCTTGGTGACAAAAATATCGAATATCCATTTTTTTGTGCTCTCCAACACCATTCATGATCCACTCCATCTATAAATAAACCTTCTTCAAAATCTCCAATTTTATCAAAATCTGCTACATACATTAGTCCTCCAGAACTTATAATTTGTTTTAAAGAAAAAAACTCTAAACCACCAACTAATAAGGTCTTGTTTTTAAAAACCCTAGGTTTATAAAACTCATTTGTTTGACTATTAACCGGCAAAGGTCCTATCGTACCAACTTTAACATTGTTAGATCTTAAATGCATAAAATCATTTACCAAAGTTTTTACCATTTTATCAGTCGGAACACTGTCTTGATCAAAGAAAATAACATATTCTGACTTTGTCTTTCTCACAAGTTCAAGCCCAATATTTTGTGCTCCTGCTATCCCAATGTTTTTTAATAAGGCACAATATTTTACATTTGATAAATCCTTAAAATTTTTGTCAAAAACAATACTGTTATCTGTTTCGCTATTATCTATTACAAAAACCTTATCACATTGTAAAGAAGACTGGTTAATGACTTCTTTCAACAAAATCCAATTAGGATTATACAGTACTACAACCGCAGCTATTTCTTGCTTCATCTTTTTTTATTTCTCTTTTAATATAAATCCAGCTATTTAACACAATAATTACTACAAAATGATTAGTATCAAATATATATGGGTTTGTTGTAGAATAAATGATATAAACTAAATATACCAAATAAACCTCATCTATATTTTTCCCCCAATGTAATATCATTACAATAACATTATAAACAATAAAACAAAGAAAAAAAAGTATTCCTAACTGGTTTATAATATATAAACCCTGAACTTCAAAATAAACACTATCAGTATAATCTCTTACGGGAGTAACAACATTTAAAGTATTACCAAGACCTTGCCCTAATAGTAGAGAAAAAGGGGTTTCTCCTAAATTATACCATAAAACCTTAATTTGATCTCTTCGTGCAAGTAAGGAAAAATCTTCCTTCAATTCAATTATTGAAGTAGTATATTGATAAATATAAGGCGCCATTACAGCTAGAAATGTAACACAGCAAGCAATCTTAAAAAGATATCTATCTACAGACCTGCTGCTTTTTAAGGAAAACATTTTGTAAAAAACATATACTGATAACCCCATCAAAAAAGCAAAATTTCCAGCTAAAACAATCCCTAATAAGAGAAAAGCGGCAACAAAGTATTTTTTTTTAAAAAGATCTATTTCCAAACTTAAAATTAAAGCAATTACTAATAAAGCACTTCCCTTAATTTGAATTCTATAAAAAAGCCCATCGAATGTATAAATATCCCCCCATCCACTTTCTACAAAAAAAAGCCTTAATGAAAGATAGGTTTTTTCATCGAAAAATGTCAAAATAAAAATATAAATACCAATCATAACTACTACTTGCAACAAACAAATCTTGACAAACCACTTCAAGGCATTCCTTTCAACTCTCACAAAATAAGCCAGCCCTAATGAAAGCAAAACAATATAAAATTTTAACCCAATCAGTACTTTATTGTCTGTAGCTACCATAGAATATAATAAATTATATGTCAAAGGAAGCAACAACAGCAAAGAAACAATCATAACCAACTTTTTATTTGGCCTAATCTTATATAAAGAAAGGATTAATATAAGTATAACAGACAAGTTCATTAGAGGTGACAAAAAAGATAATGGAACCTGTCTTGTTAAAAGAAAAACGATAACTACAAACAGAAAATTAACAAGCCCTTGTCTCGATATAACTGCAAAAACAGACTTTTTATTCCATTGTTTTGAATCCATCTATATTTCAATTTCAACTTTTTTAACTATATAATGCAACCTTTTTCAAACACAGTCAAACACAGTCAAACACAGACCATTAATAGACAAAATGTTGATTCTTTTTTATTACAAAACAACTATTTACTTTAAACTATTTAAAATTTCATAATATTTATTTGCGAAATCCTTAGTTCTATTATCTAGAATAGTTCTTAATTCTTTCACTTCTAACTTTACAATATTTGGGTCATTGATTATTTGCTCCATTTTGTCAGCTAACTCAATAGCATTATTTGGATCAAAATAAAAACCAAATTGTGGATTTTGCTCAATATGAACGGGAATATTTGACAATAAAACTCTTTTCCCCACTGCTTTAGCTTCCTCAACTGTAGAACTCCAACCTTCAAAAAAAGATGGGTTAATTACACAATCTGCCATTAAAATTAACTTTATAACGTGATTATAAGGAATTAACCCCAAAAACAAAATATTCTCTTTTAAAGAATTATCACTTACATATTGTTGTAAGTTTTCAACATAATTATTTCCATTTCTGTGATCCTTCATTAATCCAGATGTCACCACTAAAGGATTAAGTCCCTTCTCTTTTAACCTTTTTACAGCTTCGAAAACTACCATGTGGTTTTTATGACTCCAAAATTGATTTGGCATATAAAAAAATTGCTTATCTATATTATAACCTTCTCTAATCTGAGATTCTTCATCATTTTTTAATAAAATATCAAACTCCTTATCTGGTTGAGAAACAAAATTTAAAACACTTACTTTTTCATTAAAAAACGAATGATTTACTTTGAAATCCTCAAAAGCGGCGTAACTACTCAAAACAATAGCATCGCTTTTTTTAACTATATTTAAATGCAAATTTTCTGTCGATTTAAGTTGAACGGGAGTCCAAAAATAGGGATAATGAATATATTGAAAATCAGGAATCCAGTTTAAGGTCTTAATTTTTCCAAATGGAAAAATGAAATTAGAATGAGAAACAATACTTATTTGATATTTTTTCAATAAATTGTACGTAAGAATATCAAAATCAAAAAGACGCCCTGTAACCTTACTTAAAAACCAAGGAATGGATTTTCTTTTCAAAATTGCTGTTTTAACAATAGTAGCATAAGGCGAAAAAAGATCTAAATATTCATCACTAATATCATTAGATACAAACAAAGTAATTTCAATTTTATCTCCCTGAAATTTATGCACAGCATAAAATAAATTCTTCAAATAATTAATACCTCCTTTATAATCTATAGGGAAATTTAATAAAAAGCCAACTTTAATCATTATTAATTGATTTAAAAAAATTAACATAATCTTTTAACCCTTCTTGTACTGCTACATCTGGTTTCCACCCTAATTTATTTGCTTTTTCGATATTAGCCCAAAAATGTAAAGGATCTCCCTCTTTAACAACACCATTGAATTTGACTAAGGTAGATTTATTCATGTAACTACATAGATAATTTACAATTTCATTAATACTTGTTTTAATACCAGTCCCTCCATTAATAACAACATATCCCTCAAGATTCTGAGAAAACTTATATAATAGAGAAGCTGCATCAGATACATGAATCCAATCTCTAGTTTCATTTCCCGTTCCAAAAAAGACAACTTCATTAGATCTATTTATCTTTTTACAAGCATCCCATAAAAGTTGCTTTTGCAAACCTTTACCATATATTGAAAAAAATCTGACAACCCCAACATCAATCTTAAAATTATTATGATATGAAAAACATATTTCTTCAGCTATTTTTTTATGAAATCCATACGGAGAAACTGGAGTAGCAACCATATCTTCCATTATTTGAACGCTACCAAGGTTACCCTGCACTGCAGGACTTGAAGGATATATAAACTTACATTCTATATTTTGTAATCGTATATATTCCAATATCGAAAGGGTACTTTGTACACTTTTTTGAAAATCTTCATACGGATTTTCATATGAAAAACCAACAGAACCACTTCCTCCACAATGTATTATAATATCAAATCTTTTATTGATATTAAGTAAGGACTCGAATGTTATAGTTGTTTCATACCAATCATCAATCCCCCACTTAGAATACTCATCTTTATCCCATTTCCCATGTCCTATACCCACTACATAGTTTCCTGCTTTCTTAAATTCATTTGCTACATATCTACCTAAAAAACCGTAGGCACCGGTTACCAAAATTTGTTTCATTTTTTTATTTCTTTAGCTCTCCTTCAAGACTTTTGATTACTACCGCAGGGTTCCCTGCAACAACTGTCCAAGCAGGGACATCTTTAGATACGACACTTCCTGCTCCCACAATGGCACCTTCCCCTATTGTAACACCTTTCAAAATTATGCTGTTCATACCAATCCATGCATTTGAACAAATTTTTATTGGTTTGGTATCTACAACATCCCAGTTTTTATTTTCAATGAAAAATTTTCCACTTCTATAATCCAACAATTGTTGTGTAATATCTTTTTCTCGTTCGCGATAGTCCAAAGAATGTGAATTGTGATCATATACATAAGTTCCCCAAGCCATAAAGACATTATCTCCAATTTCAATTTTATTTTTACAAATTAATTTGCTTCTTCCAATAAACACGTTATTACCAATAACAACTTCTCCAGTCGAAGATTCAAATGATATCAAACAATCCAATATTGTATCATTACCTATTGTGACATATTTTTTATCATTCAATGGGTTCGTTAAATGAATTGAAAACATCTCAAAAAAATGGGAATTACCAATTTGTATATGATTTTTCAATCTTTTAAGATTCTTTTTTAACCTGTACTTACGAAAAAAACCGATTGCTTGTGATAACATTTTTATATTTTTTTAATAATAAACCACTTGTTTTTTTTAAATTCTCTTAAACCTCTCTTTAAGTTTTGACTTAATATCCAGTAATTTATTTAATCTATATAAACAATATGTTGATGCTAATAGTATAAGCATGCCATTTAATACATATTGCATAAAATTTTCAATATATAAAGAAGTAGTCAATGTTAAAGCTACAAAACTTCCTAGAATGAAAATATGAATCAAATTTGCAGATGAAAAACGAAAAGAATTTAGTCGTCCTGCACTGATAACAACAAAAATTAAACAAATAAAATTTGCAATCAAAAAGCCTATGCCCAAAACATTAAATCCAAAATATTCCCAACCAAAATAAATAAAAGCAATATAAACAATCTGCCTAACTGTTTCACTAATTATGGCATACCAACCTTTATTTTTTGAAAGATAAAGGACTCCTATTGTATAACTTATAAAAGTAAAAAAAGAAGCCATCATTTGCCATTTCAAAATAACTATTGCCGAATGAAATGAATTTGTATATAAAATATTTATAGCCAACGAAGCAAAAGTTATCATTCCCATAAGCATTGGAGTACCCACTAAAAGTGTCATTTCCAATTGTTGATTTATTAATTTAATACTGGCCTCTTTGTCATCTTTTATTGAACTTAGCCTAGGAAAATAATCCGCTAACATTGAATTAAGCAATATATTTATATACATCGTAGAGATAATCCAGACAGCCTGAAAATAGCCAACATATTCCATTCCTACATGAGATCTAATCAAGATTCGGATATAATATAATGACGCAGTTGCAACAAAACCATTAAAAACAATAAAAAACCCCAATTTAGCCATTCCTAATCCCTCAAAAAAAGTTTGAGATAACGAAATATCCACTGCTACAGTTTTTACTTTTTTGGCATAATACCATGAAACAATTAACGACCCAATAGCTGTCAAAATCATTGCTGGAACAATTCCAGATACACCAAGCCACCAATAAAGTGGCAAAGAAATCACTGTTCCTAAGACAGAACCCAAAAGGGTAGCTTTCGCCATATCTTTAATCCGTCTTAAACCTTGTAAAATAGCCAACTGACCCGCTGACACCGCACTAATTAACAATGTCACTGACATTAAGGCGATAGTATATGTATAAGTATTATTACCAAACGAATACAAACTAAAAAACTTACAGAAAAAAATTATCACAAGCATACCCACTAAGCCCGTTCCAAATTCCCAACGTCTTAAAATCAAAATTGTCCTTGCAACCCGTTGAGGGTCGGTATTATTTTCAGCAACATTCTTGACTCCACTAAAATTAATTCCCAATCCAGTTCCATTTCTAACTAATTCGACAATTGTTTGAAAAATACCCGCAACCCCAACTCCTGCAGGTCCTAATAACATTGCTATAAGTTTATTTTTAACTATGCCAATTACTATGTTTATTATTTGAGATCCACCAACAATTGTAGTTGATTTAAATATTTGCTTATAAGACTCCTTATTCTCTTCCATTTTAAGAACTACTAACTATTTAGACAAAAAAGATTTTGCAGTAAATTTGACATCCAAACATAAAATAATTAGAATTTTTTGTATAAAATTTATTATCAAGCTTTTCTTAAAAAAATGCAAAGAAAATTCAAAATTTAATTTCCAGAGTTCTATAAAACCAACTTTTTGTTTGGCAATTCTATTATGCAAACACACATAATCATCTGCCATCATATTTTTGTATACAAATGTGGATAGCATTAAGCCTTGCCCATATAATCTAAATATTAATTTAAATTTCTCATTAGATGACAACTCTAAGCTGTTGACACTTTCAAGGTAAGCATCAAATTCAATGCGCCTTTTTGCCGGTGAAAAATAAACATTATTTATGTCATAAGTGAAAGATAGACTTTTAACAGCATCCTCTTTGCTTTCAGAATAAAATGCCGGCAAATTTATCAGTAGTGATTTACCAATCATTGCCATTTCTCCATTAATTAGATCAAAATAAAAAGAGAAATTTTTTCTTTCAATAAATATACTTTTCAATATATCCAATTTGTTATACTCATTTGTCTTATAGAACATTCCTGAAGGATGTCTTGATAAATAAGCCATACTCATAACTGAACGAAATCCTTTATCATAAATAATATCTTGTCTCTCATTTTTAATATTTAAAGCACAATGGCCAAACACTACTTCAGGATCAATTTTAATACTTTTAATTAATTTTTCAATCCCACGATAATCTAAATAATCTTTATCAAGACAAAGTACGGAAAATTCGCCCGACGCTAAACTTATGACTTTTAATGGATTTAGTATACCCCCTATATTTACCTCATTCTGAACAAAAGAAAAACGGTCATCTATAATTTTATTTAATAAATTATTTGTATTGTCTGTCGAACAATTATCAAGTACAATTACTTCAATTTCTTTGCCTGTGTAAAGCAAAATATCATTTACTAATTTATAAACCTTATCACATCTATTAAAAGTTGGAATACAAATACTCAAGAATGGCATTGATTTCTTATTTATCACTTCAGATATATTATTATTACTAATTAATTTCTAGCTTTATTAGACCTTAATCTATAAAACAAATTATTCCATTATCATTAGCCCGTAGCTATAACAGAATAACTTTCTTTCTTTTTTAAGAAAAACTTTTCGATAAATTTATAAGAGAAAGCAGAAACTAAAATCACTGAAATAAATATTAATGGATATGCTAAAAATATGAGATCAAATCTATATAGAACCGTTATAACTATATTAATGATTAGCACATGATACATATAAATCCCATATGAAATTTTACCTAAATAATCGAATATTGGATATTCAAGATTAAATATACTCGTATTGGTTCTAACGAGATTTAAAATGATGAAACCATACAAAACAGCATGAACCTCCCAAAAGAAACCATGAAAATCATTTCCTGATGCTAATAATACAACTTCTAAAGAATAAACTAATACCTGAAAATATTTATTCAACATAAAACTCTCAGCTTTAATTTTAGTGTGGATTACAGCAAAAAGGGCACCTATTAATAAACAATCAAATTTAAGCCGATGCCTAAAAATTATATTTGTATTAACTAAGCTATTCAAAGAGAATTTATCTATTAGATATTTATTATGCGTAGCTGCAGATATAAATAAGCAGATACCAACATATAAAATTGTAAATATGAGTATAAAATTAACAATTTTTTTAGGGCCAAACTTTTTTACAACAAAAGGCCAAAAAATATAAAATTGCTCTTCAATACCAATTGACCAAGCCTGAGCACAATAAAGAATTGGCCCAACTACAATAGACTGTATATGAGGAATAAACAAAATATACATTATAAAATTTGATGTAAAATGATCGTTTACATCAACAAAGGGAGCTCCAATTTTTAACGCTGAAAAATAAGGCATCACAAAAAAACCTAAAATCATAATTAAAAAATAGAGTGGCCATATACGCAATAATCTTCTTATAATAAATTTTTTAATTGATATCCCTGAAGGTGATTCTTTTTCGATAAACAAAAGTGATGTAATCAAGAATCCACTTAACACAAAGAACAAATCTACACTAAGACTACCCATAATTTCAATAAAAGGAATGTCATATATATTTTCAATTCCCTTCGCCATTTTGATTTGCTCAGTATGAGCAATTATAACTACAAAAGCAGCAATAAAACGTAATGTATTTAAATTAGCAAAGTGTATTTTTTTTTTCATTTTTAATTTTAAATTCAAACATTAGCCCAATAACACTCCTATTGACATCTACTAAATTACTTTCATATTGATAATAATATATGACAACAATTTATCAATTTTACCAAAATATAATTATTGATTGAAAATAGATTTTACCTTCAATCAATAATTACTATATATTTAAGGTTTTTGAAATCTAATTACGAATTCAAATATTCCCTGATCACATCAGCAATATAATCATAATGCGACTCATTCAATCCTGGCCATACGCCCAACCAAAACGATTGGTTCATAATGGTGTCTGTATTTGTCAAATCTCCAACAACACGGTGTTCGATATTCGCATAAGCAGGTTGGCGCAACAAGTTACCTCCAAACAACAATCGGGTACCAATTTTATTTTTTTCCAAATGCTGTACCAACATATGGCGGTCTGCAGCATCTCCTTCTCTCAACGTTAACAAAAAACCAAACCAAGATGGCTCGGAATTTGGTGTTGGTTCTGGAAGGATAAAAACTTCTTCAAACTCTTTCATACGCTCGTACAAAGCGGCATAATTCTCTCTACGTCTTTGTACAAACCCATCTATCTTTTTGATCTGTGACACCCCGAAAGCTGCCTGCATATCAGTTACTTTTAAGTTAAAACCGATATGAGAATAGGTGTATTTGTGATCATACCCGTAAGGCAATGTTCCCAACTGTTGTCCGAAACGGCAACCACAAGTATCATCTTTCCCAGGTTCGCAATAGCAATCACGTCCCCAGTCACGGAAACTCTCTGCTAATTTGGCCAAAATTGGATTATTTATCACAACCGCTCCTCCTTCACCCATCGTAATATGGTGTGCAGGATAAAACGAAAACGTGGAAATATCTCCAAAAGTTCCGGTTTTTTGTCCTTTATAAGTTGCTCCAAGTGAGTCACAGTCATCTTCCACTACCCATAAATTATATTTTTTAGCCACACGCATTACCTCATCTAAATCGAAAGGATTTCCTAACGAATGCGCAATCATAATTGCTTTAGTTTTTGGAGTTACCGCTGCTTCCAATAGATCCGTTTTTACATTGTGAGTAGCAACATCAACATCTATAAACACAGGAATAGCACCAAATTGTATGATTGGATTCACAGTAGTAGGGAAACCAGCCGCAACAGTAATTACTTCGTCACCAGGCTTAATGGCTCTGTCTCCTAATTTTGGAGATGTCAAAGCATAAAAGGCAACCAAATTGGCAGAAGAACCTGAATTTACCAATAATGCTTTAGTCGCACCAAAATAAGCAGCAAAATCGGTTTCAAAAGTATTTGCAAAACGACCGGCTGTTAACCAACCGTCTAAAGCAGCATCCACACCTAATAAAATATCTTCTTCGTCTAATACTTTTCCAGTAACAGGAATATAATTTTCTCCCGCTACAATTATTTGAGTCGTTTTTTTCTTTGCTATTTCTCTCAGACTATTTTCAAGAGAAAGGTCTTGTATATTTTTTAACATTTTTATATATTATAATTATTTTTCTTCTTTTATAAATTGGATATCTCCTGATATTTAGGTGCCTTCCATTTCTATTGGCTTTGCAAAAGGCTCCATTTCTGTTATTGGTCGCCCGAAAGCTATTTTTGGATAGGTGTTTGTATGAGGATCAATCATTACTTGTAATAATTGAGGCTTATTTTCATTATCCCCTTCCCATAACCAGCTGACAGCATCCTTAATTTCATCAGTTGCAACAATTGTTTTTGAATCGATTCCATAGGCTACCGCAACCTTTTCAAAATCAGGCGCATCATAGCCCCAATACGTTGATTGATAACGCGAATCAAAATAACTGTCCTGAAACTGACGAATCATTCCAAGAGTTCTGTTATTCATCACAATAATTTTGACAGGCAGTTTATTTCTAATAATTGTTTGCAACTCTTGAATATTGAGTTGCATACAGCCATCTCCTATAATGGTTACAACAGGTTTTTTTTTATAACCAAAACAAGCTCCAATTGCAGCAGGTAAAGCAAATCCCATAGCCCCCATTCCTCCTGAAGTCAGAAACAATTGAGAATTACTCAATTCCAATGATTGGGCAGTCCACATTTGATGACTTCCTACATCTGCCAAATAGGCTTTTGCTTTAGTCGAATTATTGGAAAGCAAATGAATAAACTCATTTGGATTTATACCCTTGGCAGTTAACTCTTTTGTATCCGGCCAAGTATTTTTCAAATCATTAATTTGATTCTGCCATGTGATTGGCAAATCAAATGAGCTATCTGCTGCAACTTGGTGAAATTTGGAGAAAAAAGTCTTCAAATCGTTATTTATAGCAACACAACCTGTAACTCGATTGTTTATTTCTCCCTTTTCACAGTCTATGTGATAAATTTTTCTGTTTTCTATAAATTTTGTATCCGCTCCGGTTTGACGAATATCCAATCTGCTTCCCAAAACTATAAGTAAATCGCATTCTCCAAAAGCAATATTGGCCCATCGATTCCCGTAGCTCCCTATAAATCCCACGCGTTGAGGATTAGCATATTCAATAGTATCCAATCCCAAAAGTGTCGTAATGACAGGGATTTTTGTTTCATTTACAAACAATTCAAAATCTTGCTGAGTCTTAGAGGCTTTTATTCCCCTTCCTGCCAATATCAACGGCTTTTTGGCCTGTTGAATATCTTGAATCATACTTTGAATCACAATAGAACTTATTTCCTGCTCTTGTTCTCTTTTTCTTTCAAATTTTACAGCTTCTATCTGAAAACGCTGTATATCCATCGGAATATCAATAAGAACCGGACCAGGCCTTCCTCCTAAAGCAATTTCAAACGCTTTTTCAAAAATTTCTGGAATTTCATTAGCGTCTAAAATTTGAAAACAAGCTTTCGTAATAGGTTTTGCCATCGAGATAATATCAGTTTCCTGAAACCCCAATTGTCTTATTGCCCTATCTCCTTTTAATTCATGACGATTTACCTGACCTGTAATAAAAATGGCCGGTACTGAATCAAAATAACAGCTACCAATTCCTGTCAGCAAATTTGTTGCTCCAGGCCCAGATGTTGCCAAAGCAATTCCGGGAAGTCCTGTTACCCTTGCAAAACCTTCGGCAGCAAAAGCTGCTGCTTGCTCATGATGCATGGTAACAACATTTATTTTTGTTTTCTGATTAAATGAATCCAATAAATGTGTTATCATCCCCCCCGATAATTCAAAAACACTGGTAATACCTTTTTTTTCTAAAAATTCAACTACAAAATCTGATGCTTTCATCTTATGAATTATTTTTTATATAATATTCTAAAGTATTAACTAAAGCTTTTCTAAAATCTGTCGAACTTATTCTTCCTATCTGAGAGAATAATTTTTCACAATCTCCTTCCATATGCATAGATTGATTTTCTCTATATGGCAAAACTCCAAAATTCAAAACAAAATTTGGGTTTACATAATCCCTGACTTCTTCAATCAACGATTTAATCGATCTGACTTCACTTGACGAAACATTATAAACTCCTGATTGAATTGAACTTTTAACTACTTTATTCATGATAGCAGCAAAATCCTTCACATACAAATAAGCATATTTTTGTTCTCCGTTAGTAAAATCCTTTTGATTTTCAATTTTCATTGAATGAATCAAAGACGGTATAAGCCAATTACTGTTTTCTTTTTCTCCGAAGAAAGAAAATAATCGCAACCATATCCAATTTATATTATTTGTCAAACAAAATGTTTTAACTAATTCAAGGCAAGCCAACTTTACGCTGGCATAGGCATTTAATGCATTTGCAGGATATAGTTCATTAATTTTTCCATTAAAATTTCCATACTCTGCCTGCGAACCCAAAAATATAAATTTACTAGCACCTACATTTTTAGAAATTTCCAATAAAGACAATAAAAAAGAAATGTTCTTAGATTGTTCAACCCAATTATCCCTTAAATCAGATTCCACTCCAATCCATGCACCATGAATAACGGTATCAAAATCCATCGAAGATAATTCTTTCACATACCCCTCCTCTTCGTCGAGATCAATCCAATGAATTGCATCTTCAAAATCCCTACATCGCCAGATATCAGAATTCTTACGTTTCAATCCTATTACCGTTATATTAGAAGCTATCAAATTCTCAGCAATATGAGAGCCTAAAAAACCAGTAATACCAGTTATCAAAACTTTATTCATTCAAAAAAGTTTTGATCTGTTCAATTGTAAAATCAATAATATTATTTTTATTCGAGTTAAACTCGCTATACCAATCCATCGTCATACTCACCGCTTGCTGAGCATTCATTTTTGGCTGCCATTTTAATTCTGTAATCGCTTTACTAATGTCCAGTTTCAACAGTCCTGCTTCATGAGGCTGTCCTTCAACCTTCTCAACAATAAATTCCCCTTTTCCCCAACTTTCAATTGCTAATTGCAACATTTCTTGAACAGGCAAAGCATCGGATAAATGAGGTCCAAAATTATAGGCTTGACTGAATTGTAAAGGTTCAATTGCTAAATTTGCCCCTAACAACAAATAACCAATCACGGGTTCTAATACATGCTGCCACGGTCGCACTGAGTTTGGGTTACGTATTACAACAGGTTTTTCAATTGCAAATGCTTTAGCAATATCTGGAATTAGTCGGTCTTTCGACCAATCACCTCCACCAATTACATTACCGGCACGAGCCACAGCAATACCCTTCTTATGTGAATCGTAATTTTTTATATTAAAAAACGAATTGCGATAAGAATCAATAACCAATTCCGTACAAGCTTTACTGGCACTATAAGGATCATAACCTCCTAATCGATCATTCTCACGATAAGGGTACAACCATTCATTGTTATGATAAACCTTATCTGTCGTAATCAAAACCACTGAACAGGATTTATCAAGAAGACGCACTGCATCCAAAACATTGGCAGTACCAATTGCGTTTACTTCAAAAGTTTCAGCCGGAATTTCATATGACAAACGTACAAGAGGCTGAGCAGCCAAATGAAATACAAAATCGGGTTGAAAGGAAAGCAATTCCTCTTCCAATCTCTTTTTATCTCTTAAATCGGCAATAACTGAAGTACAGATTGAGTCACCATCAATCAAATGAAACAAATCGTCCTGAGTTTGTGGTGCCAATGCATATCCTTTTACTTCTGCTCCCAAAAGAGAAAGTGTTTTCAGCATCCATGCACCCTTGAAACCGGTATGACCAGTTAAAAAGACTTTCTTTCCTTTGTAGGTTTGTTGTAATTTATCAAACATTCCTTTTAATTATTTTGCGTTACAGTTAACTTTTAAATATTTAAACTCATTTTTACCAAGTCTTCCACTTCGCTTTTCCGGAACTCCATAACTCTTCTAATTCAACCCTATCCCTTAGAGCATCCATACATTTCCAAAAACCGTGATGTTTATATGCTGCCAATTGATTATCGCTTGCAATAGCAGCCAATGGTCCTTTTTCCCATTGTACGTCGGTTACATCACCGTCCAAATACTTAAAAATTCCTGGCTCTAAAACAAAGAAACCGCCGTTAATCCACATCCCATCACCCATCGGTTTTTCTTCAAAATAACCTACTTCACCAGCTGTATTAATGTCCAAATTCCCAAAACGTCCAGGTATTTGAACCGAAGTAAGCGTAGCCAATCTACCGTGAGATTGATGAAATTCTAATAATGCCTTAAAATCAACATCTGCAACCCCATCACCATAAGTCAACATAAAAGTTTCATCTTTTACATATTTTTCAATACGTTTTAGTCTTCCAGCTGTATTGGTGTGCAATCCTGTATCAATCAAGGTCACCTTAAAAGATTCAGTTTCCGAATAATGCACCTTGATGTTATTATTTGCTAATTCGATGGTTACATCTGAATTGTGCAAATAATAATTATAAAAATATTCCTTGATAAAAGTAGCCTTATACCCCAAACAAATTACAAAATCATTATAACCGTAATGTTCATACATTTTTAGAATATGCCATAAAATAGGCTTACCTCCTATTTCTACCATCGGCTTTGGCCTAGCTTCTGTTTCTTCCATCAGGCGAGTTCCAAAACCGCCTGCAAAAATGACTATTTTCATATATATATTTTTATCTTAATCAGAAAATCTATATTCTATATTCTATATTCTATATTCTATATTCTTACTAAACTTCTATACTTGTTCCTTCTTTCAAAGGATGACTGCAACAAAGTAAAAACTCATTTTCATTCAAATCATCTCTTTCTTTTGAAAGACCTATCATACGTAATTCTCCTATAATTAGTTTTCCTTTGCAGGTATCACAACTTCCTGTTTGACAAGAATATGGCAATTCCACACCTGCATCAAGAGCTGCTTCCAAAATACTCTTCCCCTTCTCGACTTCAACTAAATTATCGATTCCTTGAAAATGTATATTTACGTTATGCGTAACAATATCTTCAAAATCTTTTGGATTTCTAACCAATTCAAAATCTTCTGAAAAAATGTTTCCTTTAGGACATTTTAAAATATCCAGTGTTTCTTTAATAGTGGTTTTCAAATCTGTTGGGCCACAAATGTAATGCTTTGTTTGGTCAACATCTGTATCTTTAAGTAAATCCAAGATGAACTCTTTGTTAATACGTCCACTTTTAACAAAATGGTGCTTCTCATCATGATTATATTGAGTATGGAAATGCCACACTCTTAAATTTTTCGAATATTGTTTCAGCAATTCATTTATTAAATCTAAAAAAATTGTAGATTCAAAGTTTTTGTTTCCATAAATAAGATTCACTTCAACCAATGGATTCGACAGTAAAACTTCTTTGATAATTGACATTAATGGAGTAATACCACTGCCAACTCCCCAAAAATAAATTTGCTTAACTGACTCATCATGCATGTGCACAAAATCCCCCATAGGCTCCATCACTTCAACCATATCACCTACTTGTATGGTATCATGCACATAATTGGAAAAAATACCGTTGTATACACGCTTAATAGTTGTTTCCAAAAAAGAATCCGTAGAAGGTGCAGAAGAAAAAGAGTAAGGCCTAGTATATTTTCTTCCGTTAATTCTAAAAGACAAAGTAAGGTATTGCCCCGCTTGGTATTTAATCTTTTTTAAACCAGGCTGCTTGAAACAAAGAGTAATTGTGTCTTTTGTTTCTCTTTTTATGTCGTGAACTTTTAAAGTGTAATTTTTCATTTAAAATCTATTAAAAACGAATTTTTCTAAAATAAACCTTTAAAGATACGTCTTACAATCAATATAAAAACGATTAGAAAACCAGCCAAAAAACCACCTAAAACCAATCCTTTAGCTTTTCCAAAACGTTCTTTAGACAATGGTAAAATTGGTCTATCGATCACCTGAATCAGTGGTGTTTCCTTACGCAAAGTTACTTTCGCTACTTCAGTCTGTTTTACTAATTCGGTTAAGATAACCGTATTAGCCTGAACATCTACCTGTCTTCGAGCTGAAGGTGTTCGTCGTACATTGAGTGCGGGATTCAGCATAAAGGTATTGTCATTGGCAACTGCTACACCTGTAATAGCACTGTTGAGTTCTGCACGAATAGAATCAGTTTGGCGTTCCAAAATTTCCATATTCATGCGGGCTTTTTTGCTTTTGGTATCAACATAAAATTTTCCAACCTGTCTCGCAAGTTCTTCACAAAAATAAAGAGAAAATAATTCATTGGTAGAAGCCACATCCATAGAAACAATAGCTATTTTTTTATCTTTTTGAGCAACTACTAAAGAGTTCTTATACAAATTTACATAAATGACCCCTAAAATACTATCATGAACTCTTGTGAAATACTTACGTTTTGTATTTGGCAAAAATTGTATATTCTTAAACTTAGGCTTGTCATTCCAGCTATCTCTCCATTCATTATCTTCAATATACATTTCCGCTAAAGAAATTATTTTACCATTAACTTTAACAGGCCTCATTAAAGTTTTTTCGACCATCGTACGTGATTTGAACAACTCTGTTAAATTAGACCCAGCAAAAATACCTCCTCCTCCACCTCCAAGATCAATTCCTAAAGCACCAGCCAAACCTAAAGCTCCTGAACCACCTGATTTGTCATCTTCAAGAGCAAATGTCAAGGTAGCTGTATAAACTGGTTTTTTAAAAAAAGAATAGGACAATCCTAATAAAGATCCTATCACACCAGCCAATATAATAATTTTCCATTGTGTTAATAAATAAGCGTACCATTCTTTTACTTTTAAGAATAACTCTTTTAAGGAGATTTCATTACTTATTTCAGGTTTATTATTATCCATATAAAAATTGAAATTTTATTTAAAGGCTGTTACAATCAATAAAGCCAGACTGGTTATAACACTACCAATACCAACCCATTCTCCAGTACTCATTTTATTCTTCTCAGGTTTTTCAGGTATCACAATTTGTGAATCTGGTAAAACTTTAGGGTAAGTTCTAAAAAACAAAAATGATTTGGCAACTGCTGCTTTTCCATTTGGATAAATAATATAGGCTTTCTTTTTCCATCCCTTATTATCTATTCCACCAACAGCATCAAGGTAATAATTAAAACCTTTACCCTTTCTATAGGGAATCTCAGATGTCAACAAGACATTTCCTACCACTTTTACACTTTCATTAAAGTTAGATACTATAATTTCATCTCCTGAAAATAACGTAACATTTGAATAATGATTTTTATCTTTTAAAATTTTTTCCCAATTAATTGGTATTGTAGCAAATCTAGTTTGATTTTCTAATTTTTTAGATAAATTTTCCTGTGAATTATTTCCATTCATATTAATGCTCACATTTGCAATATCTTGAATTTGCTCTCTTTTGATTGGACGTTTAATTTTTAAACCTTGAAAATTAGCAGTAGCTGACAATCCACCTGCCCGCATAACAATTGAATATACCGTTTCTTTTTTGTTTGCTAATACATAGTTTCCTGGATAAACGACAGATCCTGAGACACTAACCTCAGAAGGCTTTTCATAAACAGCCATTCTGCGAATATTGACAACATCAAATGGCTGTAATTCAAAATTCTTTATTTGCTCATTATTTTCTGGTGTTAACTCTAAATTAAAAACTTCTACTTTTTTTGGATCATTTTCGTTAATAGATTCAGATTTAATCATTCTGGCAATCTCTATTTTTTTTGAAGCAGAACCAGTTAATCCACCTACCTGAACTACCAAGTCATTTAAAGTGAGATTTTCATAATAGGGATATACGCCAGGGTTTTTTACCTCACCCTCTATAGTAATTTTATACTCTTCTCTAAATTCTAAAACAGAATAAACAGTAAAAACATCTTCCCTCTTTAACTCAATATTTGCATTCATATCACCACTCAAAGCAGCATCTATATCAATGTTTACTATTTCTGAAGTTAAATTAGATTTCAATCGAATTATTTTTGCTCTTTTAGTATAAGCATCTTCTTTTAATCCTTCAGCTCTGGAAATCAAGTCAGAAACTCTCATTCCTTTTGTAAAAGAGTAGGTACCTGGTCTAAAAACAGCTCCTTCAATTTTAATACGATTCTCAAATCGATCCAAAATTCTAGAAACTTTAAAAATATCTCCAGATTTAGGAGTATAAGTAGAATAATTTTTTTCACTTATATCCTGAACTTTAAGCTCCTTTCCCGTTTTTTGTTCAATATTTACCGAAGCTGTATAAGCAAATTCATTAAACCCTGAAGCAAACGATAATAAATCTGAAAAAGTTTCACCCGCTTTCATTTCGAAAATCCCTGGTCGTTTAACTTCACCTGACAAAACCACTCTTTGACTGTAAGCAGGAATTCTAACCACATCATTATCTCTTAATCCTATATTATCTGACTGATCTCCTTTTACTAAAAATCGATAAAGGTCAATTTTTTTGAAAACTTTATTATTTCGAATTAATTCGATGTTTCTATAACTGCCATTTTTACCTGGTCCACCAGCTAAATGCAATGCATGAAAGACGGAGGCCAATGAAGAAACAGAATAATTCCCAGGCTGATTACCCCCTATAACGGTCACTTTTATGGTTCGTATTTTATTCAAACTCACGCTTACTTGTGACTGTCCAGATTTTACTGTACTATAAACTCTAGCAATAGCTCCCTTTATTTTTTGTGTTGCAGCTTCAATCGTCATCCCTGAAACCGAAATTTGACCAACATATTGAATATCGATTTTTCCTTCTACTGTGACCCCTATATTACTATTGAATTCCTGATCTCCAAATACTGTAATTTGTAATTCATCACCAGGTCCTAATATATAATTTACTGGAGTAGCTAATTTTAAATCTGGCGCAAAATTAAGAGCAGGATTATTAAATAATTCCGAACCAAAAACAGAAATATCATTATTGTTTTTTGAATTATTATATTGTACTGCATTTTGAGTATTCACTGCGGTTAAGTCACCAGCAGCACCAGTACTAGATACATTATTTGAATTTACAGTAGAAGAGGCTAATCGCGCTTTTAACTTAGCAAATTCTGTAGCACTCATGCCTTTGGACAATGCCATAGGTTCTGCTTGATCTATGGAAACCTTATTAGCTTGCAACTGCGCTTTAATATTAGTAATCTCACTTTCGGACAAATTATCAACTCCTACAGCACTTAAATTATTTTTAAAAAAATCCTGTGCAACTATAATATTAATCTGAGAAAAAGCCACAAAAAGGAAGAGTACTAAAATTATTTTTTTCATTGTAAATACTAATTTATTTTAATAATGAAGATCTTCTGAATTTTCTCAACATAAAATCCTAAGAACCATTATAATTCTATTGATTTTAGTTTATGAATTCAATAGAATTTTGTTTGTTTTTTTATTTTATATTTCTAAACATTAAGCAACAAAATATCACTAATTTACACGGCTTCGCCACTGTAAGTCCCAATAACTCACCTCTTGTTTAGAATTTGCAAACTTATATTAAAAAAAGATATAATCTAGTTTTTTTTTAAATTTATTTTTAGAGTTTTAATCCTATTAATTTAAACCAAAAAAATACTTAATAAATGACTAAAAAAATGAATAAATCAACACAATATCACTCGCTTTCCATTTATTAAAAATCAAATTACTTTTTTTTCGATTTTGAGAACACAACCCAAAGATTCTAAAACGAGAACATAGTGATTATGCTTTATTTCTTGCACAACAGCAGACTGCGCCACAAATGGACCTGACTCCAACACTATTTTATCCCCTTTTTGCCATTTGTCAACTATTATTTCAAAAGCATTAGGGGTATTTAACCATTCTTGAATAAGTTCGATTTCTCTTTCTTTTACAATAGCTGGCTTTCCTAACCAAAACAAATATCGTACAGCACCCGGAATATCAAATATGACATTTCGATTCTTTTCATTGATTTGCACAAAAATATAGGAATTAAACAACGGCACCTGTATTTTCTTTTTACGATCCGACCATTGACTAAATTTTGTTATTAGGGGACAATAAGCCGTAATTCCAATCTCACTCAACCGTTCCGCAACTTTCTTTTCCCACTTGGGTTTGGTGTAAACTACATACCAATTCATTTTTCACTTTTTTTTTACCAAAACCCTAATATCTAAATTCTTTATGAATATTGTTTTTCATAATAGGTAGCGTATGCTCCTGAAGTTACATTGTTTAACCATTCTTGATTATTCAAATACCAATCAATGGTAATTTCTAATCCTTCTTCAAAAGTTACAGAAGGTTTCCAGCCTAACTGAGTGTTTATTTTTGACGCATCTATAGCATAACGCAAATCATGACCTGGTCTATCTTTCACATATGTAATCAATTGAGCAGAATCCCCATTTACTCTTCCTAATTTTTGATCCATAATTTGACACAAGACCTTAACCAAATCAATATTCTTCCATTCATTAAATCCTCCTATATTGTATGTCTCATGATTTTTTCCATCATGATAAACTAAATCGATAGCTACGGCGTGATCCTTTACAAACAACCAATCCCTAGTATAGTTTCCATCTCCATAAACCGGTAAAGGTTTATTATTGATAATATTATTAATAAACAAAGGAATTAATTTTTCCGGAAAATGGTAAGGACCATAATTATTAGAACAATTGGTGATTACATAAGGCAAACCATACGTTTCTCCATAGGCACGAACAAAGTGATCTGAACTAGCTTTAGATGCTGAATAAGGCGAATTAGGATCATAAGCCGTAGTTTCTGTAAACAATCCCTCAGCCCCAAGTGAACCATAAACTTCATCTGTACTTACATGATAAAAACGCTTTCCATCAAAATTTCCTATCCATTGTTTCTTAGCTGCATTCAATAAATTCATTGTACCAATAACATTTGTTTTAACAAAAGCCAAAGGATCTTCAATGGAACGATCAACATGAGATTCTGCTGCCAAATGAATAACACCATCAAACTGTTGTTCTTGAAACAAATTATTTATAAAATTTTCATCGGTAATATCTCCTTTTACAAAAGTATAATTCGATTCATTCTCGATATCCTTAATATTTTCTAAGTTTCCTGCATAAGTTAATGCGTCCAAATTAAAAATTTGATAGTTCGGATAGTTTTTAACAAATCGTCTTACAACATGCGATCCAATAAACCCAGCTCCTCCAGTAATAAGTATCTTTTTCATTGTTCTTTATTTCTTTGTTATCTTTTATTTTTTTCTTTTATTCTAAAACTCTTTTTTATAAACCTTTCACAGTCTACCGTCTACGCCATCAACTAAAACTCCCTTAACATCATAAAGTACGCTACATGATTTTCTTAACGAATTAATATCTAAATCTTCAAAATCAGTATGAGCAACACTTAATACTATAGCATCGTAAGCTGCATTAGGTTTTTGACTTATCGTTATCAATTTATATTCATTCATAACTTCAGTTGGATTAGCCCAAGGATCAAAAATAGTTATTTGAATTCCATAATCCTCCAATGCTTTAATCACATCAACAATTTTAGTATTACGAACATCTGGACAATTTTCTTTAAATGTTATCCCTAGCATCAGCAAACTAGCTCCATTTATAGTTATTCCACGCTTAATCATTAGCTTTACAACTTGTGAAGCCACATATTCACCCATACTATCATTCAAACGACGACCAGCTAATATAATCTCTGGATGATATCCTTTTTCTTGAGCTTTTTGAGCTAAATAATAGGGATCAACTCCTATACAATGTCCTCCAACCAAACCTGGCTTAAAAGGCAAAAAATTCCATTTAGTTCCCGCAGCCTTAAGTACGGCTGTAGTATCTATATCTAAAAGATTAAATATTTTAGCCAACTCATTGACAAATGCTATATTGATATCTCGTTGAGAATTCTCAATTACTTTGGCAGCTTCAGCTACTTTTATCGAAGGTGCAAGGTGGGTTCCTGCAGTAATTACAGATTGATACAATTTATTAACCTTCTGTCCAATCTCAGGTGTGGATCCTGAAGTAATTTTTAATATTTTATCAACGGTATGCTCTTTATCTCCTGGATTGATTCGCTCAGGAGAATAACCCGCGAAAAAATCGACATTGAATTTTAATCCGGATTTTTTTTCTAAAACTGGAACACATTCCTCCTCTGTAACACCTGGATAAACGGTTGATTCATAAATAACGATATCGCCTTTTTTCAAAACAGAACCAACAGTTTCACTAGATTTATATAATGGGGTCAAATCGGGGCGATTATTTTTATCAACTGGCGTAGGCACTGTAACAATAAAATAATTACAGTCGGCTATGTCTTTTATTTCTGAAGTACAATACAATCCCATTTTATCACTCTTTTTTTCAACCAATACCTTTTGTAAAGTTTCAGTATCAACTTCAAGAGTGTTATCAATACCCGATTGTAATGCTTTAACTCTTGATAAATTGATATCAAAACCTACAACTGAAAATTGGGTAGCAAATAACCGAGCCAAAGGCAAACCAACATATCCCAAACCTATTACTGCGATTTTTATATCTTTATTCAATTCCTTAAGCTTATTGTTCCTTTTAAATTCTAATTATAAAAAGATTCAAAAGAATAACATTTTAACAATCAGGCCGCAATGATCTTCTAAATCAGGCTGCCAAAGATACTAAAAATAAGAATCTAATTTTACCAAAAAGAGTCTAGTCCATAAAAAAAAACATTTTCACAAACTAAAAACATAAACACCTAATAATCAGTAAAAAAATCTTTTTTATCTTCAATCCAATTTAAAAAATAACAACTTTTAGCGATACCCTAAATGACAATTTCCGTGAGTACAACAATTTTACACTAAAGAAAGATTCAAAAATACATTTAAAAAAATTGGAATGTATAAAACAGTTTTAAAATATAAACTTAAACAGTGTTTCTTAGTAAAAACTTTTCTTGTCATTTCGACCTAGCTTTTGGTTCTCATAATTTTTTCTTTATAACTGGATATTCCATAAAAAAAGAAAGACTAATTAAAAAAATAGTCTTTCTTTTTTTTTAATACAAAATGATTCCTTCTTTATTTTAAATTCTTTTAAGTAACATTTTAAAAAAAACTAAGAACCAATAGCCTGATATACAAAACCAATACTTTCTAATTCAGTTTTATTTAATATATTTCTTCCATCAAAAATAAAAGCTGGTTTATTCATACTATCATATATTTTTTGCCAATCATAGTTTACAAATTCGTCCCATTCGGTAAGTACTGCTATAGCATGAGCATTTTCACATGTCAAATATGGATCATCTAAAGTAATAATACTATCTGCATTTTCTTTATCAGATCGTGTTTCTAAATAATCTAAATCAGCTAATATTTTATTTCTCGAAACCTTAGGATCGTAAACCGATATTTTAGCTTGTTCATTAATTAAATCATCCGCGATATATATAGCTGCCGATTCTCTCGTATCATTAGTATCTTTCTTGAATGCCCAGCCAAAAAATGTGATTTTTTTATCTGCGACAGTATTATAAAGAGTTTGTACTATGTTATTAGAAAAACGACGCTTTTGATGGTCATTAATAATAATTACCTGTTCCCAATAATTGGCTACTTCAACTAAACCATAAGATTTAGCAATATAAACCAAATTCAAAATATCTTTTTGGAAACAAGAACCTCCAAACCCAACTGAAGCTTTTAAGAATTTAGAACCTATACGACTATCCATTCCAATGGCTTTTGCAACTTCATTAACATCAGCACCGGTTTTTTCACATAGCTCTGACATTGCATTAATAGATGATATTCTTTGAGCTAAAAAAGCATTGGCAGTCAATTTTGACAACTCAGAAGACCAAACATTAGTAGTTAATATTTTCTCTGGACTTACCCAATTCGAATACACATCAACCAAAGCTTGAATTGCTTTTTCCCCTTCAACCGAAGTATCACCTCCAATTAATATTCTGTCTGGATTTAACAAATCTTCAACAGCTGTACCTTCAGCTAAAAACTCAGGATTTGAGAGAATTTGAAACTGAACTCCATTGCCAGTAGTATCAAGAATGCTTTTAATAGCCTCAGCAGTTCGAACTGGTAATGTTGATTTTTCAACAACAATTTTATTGTCTTTGGCAATTTTAGCAATTTGTCTTGCACACAATTCAATGTATTTTAAATCGGCTGCCATTCCTTTTCCTTTTCCATAAGTTTTTGTTGGCGTATTTACAGATATAAAAATGATTTGAGCTTCAGCTATTGCCTTATCAACATCAGTCGAAAAAAACAAGTTTCTCCCTCTAGCTTCTCCTACAATATCTCCTAAACCAGGCTCATAAATTGGAATATTATCTGTGTTCTCATCATTCCAAGCTTTGATTCTTTCAGCATTTAAATCTACAACCGTTACTTGAATGTGAGGGCATTTTTGTGCAATAACAGCCATAGTTGGTCCACCAACATAACCTGCTCCTATGCAACAAATTTTTGTAATTTTCATATTAGTATTCATTATATTCTATTCTTTATTTCTAAGATTTTCCCAATACCAGCCTACAGCTTCTTTCAAACCTTCCTGCAAAGAAAATTTGGGGTCATATCCTAAAATTGATTTAGCCTTATCAATATTTGCTAACGAATGAGGAATATCTCCCGCTCTGTTAGGACCATACTCAATTTCTATTTTTGCAATCTCTGAATCATATTCAGCTAAAAAGAGCTTTAAATAACCAACCAAATCATTTAATGTATTACGATCCCCATAAGCCGTATTATAAACTGTATTTATTGCCTTTGATTCTTGAGTAATCATTGCTAATTCATTCATTTGAATAACATTATCGATATATGTAAAATCCCTTGAATAATTTCCATCACCATTTATTTTTGGACTTTCATATTTCATCAATTGCATGACAAATTTAGGAATTACAGCAGCATAAGCCCCATTAGGATCTTGCTTTCGACCGAAAACATTAAAGTATCGTAAACCAATGGTTTCAAGACCATATGTTTTACTAAAGATTTCAGCATACAATTCATTCACATATTTTGTAATTGCATAAGGAGAAAGTGGTTTCCCTATTACTTCTTCTACTTTTGGCAATCCTACCGAATCACCATATGTTGAAGAACTAGCAGCGTAAACGAACCGTTTTACATTCGCATCCCTTGATGCTACCAACATATTTAAAAAACCAGAAACATTCACATCATTTGTAGTAATTGGATCATTGATAGATCTTGGAACCGAACCTAATGCAGCTTGGTGCAACACATAATCAACTCCTTTTACTGCCAACTTACACGTTTCTAAATTTCGTATATCGCCTTCAATTAAATTGAATTTGTCATTTCCTTGAAAATCCGTCAAATTATGACGATGGCCTGTCACAAAATTATCCAAACAAATTACATTATACTTTTTGGATAAAAAATATTCACATAGATTAGACCCAATAAACCCTGCCCCTCCAGTTATAAGAATTGTCTGTTGATTATTTTCATCCATTTAATTGTTTCTTTAAAACTGATGTTAGCTTTTTTTCTTAGCTGTTATTATTTTATCCAATAAATTTTTTTTCTTTTCCACTTCGTGGTAACCATTAGAATAATTACCATTCCCATAACCGTAACCATAACCATAACCGCCGCCATATTTGGCTTTATTTTCAAATCCGTTCAAGATAATACTAGTATGATGAAGTTCCTCTCGATTAATCCTATTATTTAATAGCGATATCATCTCTTTTTTTGTAAAATTTTGTCTTACAACATATAGAATTATATCACAATATTGTGTCAATTCAAGTGAATCTGACACCAAACCAACTGGAGGCGTGTCAAGAATAATATAATCATATTTAGATTTAAGCTCATCTATCAATTCTTTCATTCCGTCACTCAAAATCAACTCTGATGGATTAGGAGGCACTGGACCAGACAATATCACATCCAAATAAGGAACGGAAGTATGATTTACAATCTCGTCCAAACTTTTATCCTTGATCAAATAATTTACCACACCTACCGTATTGGTCAAATTAAATTCGTCTGCTAATTTTGGCTTTCTTAGATCCAGTCCTACGATTACGGTTTTTTTTTCGCTTAAAGCAAATACGGTAGCAATATTGATTGAACAAAACGTTTTTCCTTCTCCACTCACTGAAGATGTTATCATTAGTGTTTTGGCACCCGCTACATTATTTTTTTTGTACAAAAATTGAAGAGATGATCGAATCGCTCTAAAAGATTCAGACAAAGCAGATTTTGGTTTATCAAAAACTGCTAAATTATTTTTATCAAAATTAACACCAACTATACCAATTAAGGGAATAGAAGTAAGTTTACTAACATCATCAGGATTTTGAATAGTATTATTAATAAAAAAGAGAACAGTAATAACAAACAAAGGCAGTAATAATCCTAAGAATAGTGCCAAGATATAATTCACTCCCGTTTTAGGGCCAATAAGTCCTCCTCCAATATCTTTTGCTGGATCTATAAAGCGAATATCAGATAAATTTGCAGCCTTAACAATATCTGCTTCGCTTCGCTTTTGTAAAAAAGTGTTGTAGATATTATCATTTAAATCGTATTTCCTTTTGATTTTTATTAATTCCTGTTGTTCATCCGGAAGGCGTTTAATCTTGCTTTCTGCTTCATTAATTTTACTTTGGATCATTGCTAAATCATATTGCAAGGATGCCTTGGCCGTAACAATATTTTCCAATAAAACATTTTTGACAGCTTCCATTTGATTGTCAAAATCCCTGAATATTTTCTCGCTTTTTACAGCATAAGCCATTTCTGATCTTTGGGTTGAAAGAGCTATTAGCCTAGAAACATTAACAACAATATTCGGATCCTCAATACCTGCTACAGAAGGTGCTGGTAACTTTGAATAGTCAACACTGTTTTTTAAATATGCTTTTAAAGAATTATAATAGGTTATTTTTCTGTCTATAACATCTCTCTCGCTATCAAAATCAAGTATTTTATCGGAGTAAGCATCTCCACCTCCTTCAATTTCATAAATATTTTTATCCTTTCTAAATGATTTTAGTTCATCTCCAGTTTTTTTCAACTGAGATTCCATTGCGATTAACGTACTATCAATAAATTTAACAGTATTGGTTGCAAATTGATTTTTAGCATCCAACTGTCTTTTCATCAACATCTTTACCGTAGAATTTAGATAATCAACCATCCTTGCCTTGTTCGTGCCTTGCATCCCCAAGGTGATTATCGAACTCCCTCTATCATCTGCCCTGACATTTACCCCCCTATAAGCTGAAACCGTTCCGTCGAAATCATTAAATCGAACAAAATATTCATTACCCTTATATAATCCTGGCTTGTCTTTTATTTGTAATTTCCAATTCAAAAAAGGCAATATCACTTGTTCTCCAACCTTATATCTCTTTACAAATTCTCCTTCAATAACCGAAGTTGTACTATAGCTATTATCCGAATAATGAACTAATGAAACCGAAGATCCTTCAAAAGATATTCTTATCTCATATTCATTTTCGCTTAAAAATTTAATTTTTATAAGACTTCCAGCTAATTGTCCTTGCTTCTTATCAATATTTACATAAAATGGAACTGCCCCATAGGCATCTAGAATGTTATATTCGCCTTGGATCAAATAATCAATATAAAATTGCAATTTATCAACAACCAACTCGTTATGGGACCTAGATTGTAAAGTTGTCGAAATAGTTTGAATTTGATCGGAAGCACCACCCCAATTAAAAACCAAATTTGTACTTGAAGTAAATAGAGGATTTGTTTCTTCCTTTACAGAAATCAGCGTTTCTATACCATAAATTTTTTCTTTACGGATATTAACCTGATATGCAATCATTAACGCGATAAATACAGATATCAAAAACCATTTCCAATAACTCAAGATTTTAAGCAGGAATCCCTTAAAATCAAAACTTGGAGCATTTTCAAAAACAGCAAAATCTTTAATATCTAACATATTGGGTATTGGTTAATTTTTAAGCAACAAATAAGTGGTGGAAAGTAAAGACAATAACGTAATAATGGTTGACAACGATTGAATTCCAGTACTTCCTGTACCCCATGTTTTTTGTTTGAGGGGCTTTACATACACATAATCATTTGGCTGCAAAAAATAATAGGGTGAGTTCATCACATTTATGTTTGTTAAATCCAAATCTTTCATCTCTGTACCATTGGGAGTATTCCTAATAATAGTTACCGCTTTTCTATCCCCTGTTATAGTGATATCTCCAGCATTGGCAATTGCCTCCATTATGTTTACTTTTTCCTGAAACAAGGTTTTTGTTCCTGTACTACCCACTTCTCCATTTATAGTATAGCGAAAACCAGCCAATTTTACCACAACAAAAATACTGGCATCGTCTTTAAAATAGTCTGCTAACAATTGCTTTTCAACTTTCACGCGTACTTCGTCTAACGTAAACCCCATAACATTCATTTCTCCTAAAACAGGGATTCTAATGTTTCCATGATCATCCACGGTAAAACCATCAAAATACAAACCTGATTCTGACTGACTCGATGGTGCACCGCTCGCTGTAGCATTAAAAATGGTAACAAATTTTGGATCTGCAGCCTTGATAGTAATACTTAATACATCATGTGCTTGCAAACGATATGGTTTTGATTCGACCATAGTTATTGAATTTTTATTTTCAGAATTATCCTTTTTTTGAAGGTAAACCAAATCTTTCACTGGTATACAGGAAGTAAAAGATACGCTGATTAATAAAAATATATAGAGTAAATTCTTGTTCATTCGTATTTATTTAATGGCAAATATAGTTTTTAGATTGCTATTTAAAAAGCATGAAACCTCATAAGCAGCTTTTAATTGATTTTCAATGATTTTTCAAAAGGTACTCTTTGCAATATACTTCTGCCTAAGGTGACTTCATCAGCGTATTCCAATTCGTCTCCAACAGCTATACCTCTGGCAATTGTCGAAACTTCTATAGGTAAATCGGCGATTTGTTTGTAAATGTAAAAATTGGTCGTATCACCTTCCATAGTAGAACTCAAGGCAAAAATAATTTCCTTGACTTGACCCAACTTGATTTTCTCTACTAATGGATTAATAGTAAGCTGGCTTGGCCCTACTCCGTCTATTGGTGAAATTTTACCTCCCAAGACATGATAAATCCCTCTAAACTGTCCTGTATTTTCGACTGCCATTACATCACGAATATCTTCAACTACACAAATAATTTGATGATTTCTACTTGGATTGGCACAAATATCACAAAGTTCCTTATCCGATATATTATGACAACTTTTGCAATATTTGATTTCCTCCCGCATCGTGACCAAAGCTTGGGCCAAAAATGAAGTTTGCTCTTTGGGTTGCTTTAAAATATGCAGTACCAGTCGCAAAGCCGTTCGCTTACCAATTCCAGGTAATTGAGCCATTTCATTGACTGCTTTTTCTATTAATTTTGAGGAAAATTCCATAATTACAAAAGTAAGTAATTTGACAAATTGTCATTTAGAAAACTAAATCTATTTTATAAGAATGATATCCAACTTAGCTTTTCATTTATTATTTCCAAAAACATAAACCGAGAACTAAAAATAAATTCGATTTAGTATTTATTTAATGTCAACAGAACCAATGTACAGGCAGCTTCAAATTTTATATTATTCAATTCCAATAGCTGATAGAACTCTGGATTTTCGGTACCCGGATTAAACAAAACACGTTTAGGCTTGGCTTCAACAATATAATTATAATAATCTCTTTGACGAGTAGGATTTATATATAGAGAAATGGTGTCTATATTTTTAATTGGAATTGCTTTGGTATTTATTTTAATACCTGCTACCTCACCAGCATTTTGTCCCAATGCAAGAACTGAATGTCCATTTTCTACAAGCATTCCAATCGCTCTAAAAGCAGCTCTTTCTGGCTTTGTCGTAGCTCCAATAATTAAGGTTTTTTTATTTTTTGTCATTGCAAATCTTTATGAAGTGCAAAAGTAATCAAAAACCAGTAAGCACTAACCAAATAGTTACTTTAAACCTATCAATCTATATTAGAAACTTTTATTTTACAACTTTTTTCAATTTGCATAGTCTTTTATTGAAAAAACAATAATCTAACGCTAATTTAAACTTGGTTATAGAGAAATTCGTAATTTTACAATCAAAAAACTGAATGGATTTATTTATTTACTTATTTGTTGCTTTATTTTCGGTATTAAATCCAATTGGAACTGTACCTATTTTTGTAGGCTTGACTCAAGGTGATTCCAAACAAGAATGTTCAAGGATTTCCTTATGGACTTCCATAAATGTTTTTTTAATCCTTATAATTTCATTTTTTATAGGAAAATATGTTTTAAGCTTTTTTGGAATAAGTATTGATTCCCTAAGAATTGCGGGAGGTCTAATTATTGTAAGTTCAGGATTTTCCTTGCTTTCGGGTAAATTCAATAAAAAACGTGGTATCAATAAAAAGATAGAAACCGATGCTCAAAAACGAAATGATATTGCTTTAACACCACTCGCAATCCCAATGCTTGCGGGACCTGGCTCAATATCCTTATTAATTGCTTTTTATCAGGAACATCATGAACCTAACGAACTTATAATTGCCAGTTTCGCTATATTGGCAATTGCAATTGCTATTTTTATTATTTTAAGAAGTGCTCATTATTTAGCCCAAATACTTGGAGCGTCAGGTATTGTTGCAATTTCTAGAATTGTGGGCTTTATAGTTGTGGCAATTGGCATTCAATACATTGTTAGTGCCCTTATTAATATTATCAAAAGTAATTTGATGTAATTCTACAAAAATTCCCAAATTCTAATAGTATTTGAATTTGGGAATTTTAATTTTTTTTTTGAATTTCTCTTTATTCTCTTGGCAAAAAAATCTCTGCCATCATACAGCGGGCACTTCCTCCGCCACAGGCTTCGATTGTATCTAAATTTGAACTCAAAATTGTCACATGCTCTTCTAATTGTCCAATTTGTTTTTTTGTTAAACTTTGAAATGCAGAAGTACTCATCACTAAATACCTCCTGTCATCTGTTCCTTTAACTTCTAGCATATTACCCGCAAAATTATTACGTTGATCTTCAGTAATCAGAATGACTTCTTTTTCATCTCCTTTTAAGCTATCAAGAACCATTTTCCGTTCTTTTTTATCATCAATTGAATCTGCACAAATAACAGCAAATGTATCACCAATGCACATCATAACATTGGTATGATAAATTAACTTTCGCTCTTTATTAACCGTTTGAAAAGCTTCAAAAATCACAGGAGTAAATTCAAAATCTTCGCAAAATTCAATAAATAATTCTTCATCAGCTCTCGGAGAAAGAGCACAATACGCTTTCCCATTTTCTCTATCCAACAATAAACTCCCGGTACCTTCCAAAAAAAAACCATCTTCTTCGGCAGAAGTATAATCCATAATATTATTGATTATAAATCCTTTTTCTTCCAAAATATCCAAAATATCTTCACGGCGTTCCTGACGTCGGTTTTCTGCAAACATTGGATAAAGCGCTACATCCCCATTCTCATGAAAAGAAATCCAATTATTTGGAAAAATACTATCTGGTGTATCAGCATTTTCTGTATCATCTACTACTGTTACATCTACCCCAACCGCCCTAAGCTTTTCAACAAAAACATCAAATTCCTGTTGCGCTTTTGCATTCACTGCCGCAGGCAAAAGACCATCTAAAACTTTTTGATAGTAATTATTCACTGCCGTTTGCTCATTCATTCGAAAAGCTACCGGCCGAATCATCAAAATGGAGTTTGTTGTTTGTGTCATATTCTTATTTTTTTATTATTTCAAATGTATTGTCTAAAGTTAAACAATTAAGCTCAAAACCCACTATTAACCTCTTATTAATGGCAAAGTAGAACATCTTAATAATCCTTCTTGCTTTGCAATTTCAGCATATGGGATTTCTTCCACAATAAACCCCTTTGCCCTCAGCCAATTATTTAATCTGGTGAAATTTTTCTCAGAAACAACCACATTAGTATCTATCGAAAATACATTGGAATTCATATTGTACATCTCTTCCCTTGTTATATGAAATAAATTTTCTTTGCCAAAAAGATTTACTAAAAACATATAATCAGCTTCTTCTCTAAATCCCTCCTTATAAATAATTCCTTTATCTTTCCCAACAGGCTGAAAACAGCAATCTAAATGCAATGCATTATCTCTCGCTTCAATTTTGGATTTTACCAAATCAAATTCTTTTACAATTTTATTTGGAAACATTTTTTTTATAAAATCAACACCATGCATATTAGTCCTTGCAGTAATATAATTTGCATAATCACTTCCTTTATAAGTTCCAATAAAAATATATTCATTCCAAAGCATTACATCACCACCTTCGATATGAACTTCTTCAGAGGGCCGAATTACTTTTTCTGGATTTATTTGATCAATCACATATTGAATAGCATCTAGTTCTCTTTCGCGATCCGGTAAAATATTTGACTTAATAAATATATCATCAATCACAAAACCAATATCTCTTGCAAATATCTGATTATAGTTTTCAATCAACTTCGGACGTAAAACCGCAACTTCATATTTTTGAAACACCGAATTAAAAGCTTCCATTTCAATAACCATATCACTCTCGACTGGATAAGTATTCGCTAAAATATGTTCTAAAGATTTTGGATCATAAGCTTCGTCAGCCGTTGGTGTTGAACCATTACTAATTGCAGACCCTAAAATTACTGCCCTCAATCTTGAAGTTTCATTCTTAACATTTAACTCAAGCATTGTTGTATTTTTTTTTATCAAAGATAAAAAAAAAGCTCCACTGTAAAGTGAAGCTTTAATAATCAATTTAATGATTTATTGTTTTACATATTCTCTTAAAGGATATCCGGTATAAACTTGTCTTGGTCTACCAATTGGCTCCTTGTTTTCTCTCATCTCTTTCCATTGAGCAATCCAACCAGGCAATCTTCCAATTGCAAATAATACAGTAAACATGTCTGTTGGAATCCCTAATGCTCTATAAATAATACCTGAATAAAAATCAACATTCGGATATAAATTTCTTGATTTGAAATATTCATCTTCCAATGCGGCAGCTTCTAATTTTTTGGCAATTTCAAGAATAGGATCATTAACTCCTAAAGTCGAAAGTACTTCGTCTGCTGCTTTCTTAATAATTTTTGCTCTAGGATCAAAGTTTTTATAAACTCTATGCCCAAATCCCATCAATCTAAAAGAATCATTTTTATCTTTTGCTTTCGCTAAATACTTATCAGCATCACCACCATTAGCGTGTATTTCTTCTAACATTTCAAGAACCGCTTGGTTTGCACCCCCGTGTAAAGGACCCCATAATGCTGAAACTCCTGCAGAAATTGAAGCAAAAAGACCAGCATGAGAAGAGCCTACCATTCTAACTGTAGAAGTAGAACAATTTTGCTCATGATCAGCATGAAGAATAAATAATTTATCTAAGGCATCAATAATAACAGGATTAGCAGTATATGGAGCAGTAGGTAATTTAAACATCAAACTCATAAAGTTCTCAACATACCCTATAGTATTATCATAATAATTCAAAGGATACCCCATGCTCTTTCTATATGTCCAAGTAGCAATAACTAAAAATTTAGCAATAGTTTTACAAACAGCTTCATACATTTCTTTTTCATTACTTGCATCAACAGATTTAGGATTAAAAGCTGTCAATGCACTCGTCAATGCAGATAAAACTCCCATAGGATGAGCTGTTCTTGGAAAACCGTCCAAGATAATTTTCATTTCCTCACTTACTAAAGTGTGTCTTCTAATATCGTTTTCAAATTGTTCTAATCTTTCAGCAGAAGGCAATTCACCAAAAATTATTAAATAAGAAACTTCTAAAAAATGAGATTTTTCAGCCAAATCTTCAATTGAATAACCTCTATAACGTAAAATACCAAGTTCCCCATCCAAAAAGGTAATTTCACTTTTACAAGCACCTGAATTTTTATAACCTGGATCAAGTGTAATCACGCCAGACATATCTCGTAATTTACTAATATCAACGGCAGCCTCATTTTCACTCCCTATGATAATTGGAAGTTCAAACTTATTACCATCAATTTCTAATATTGCTGTTTTTGACATATTTTAATGAAATAAAATTTAATTTATAATTTATCAAATCTAAGTAATTTCTAAGTAATTTAAAAACTTATTAGATAACGAATTTGTTAAATATTCAATAAAAAAGCCATTCATCATAGATGAATGGCTCAATTACTATAAATTCATTACAATTACTTTATCTTAAAAGCCTTTTTTCCAGGAAAATATGCAGAATTACCTAATTCCTCTTCAATTCTTAATAATTGATTGTATTTTGCCATACGATCAGAACGTGAAGCAGACCCTGTTTTAATTTGGCCACAGTTCAAGGCTACAGCCAAATCTGCAATTGTATTATCTTCAGTCTCTCCTGAACGGTGAGACATTACTGAAGTATAACCAGCATTTTTTGCCATATTTACAGCGGCAATAGTTTCTGTTAAAGTTCCAATTTGATTTACTTTGATCAAAATTGAATTTGCAATACCTTTTTCAATTCCTGTAGACAAACGCTCAACATTAGTTACAAATAAATCATCACCAACTAATTGAGTTTTATTTCCAATTTTTTCTGTTAATAATTTCCATCCATCCCAGTCATTTTCATCCATTCCATCCTCAATAGAGATAATTGGATACTTAGTAGCTAACTCTGTCAAATAATCAACTTGCTCAGCAGATGTTCTAATTTTTCCAGTAGCCCCTTCAAATTTAGAATAATCGTATTTTCCATCAGCATAGAACTCAGAAGCAGCACAATCTAAAGCAACCATGATTTCATCTCCAAAAGTATAACCCGCTTTTTCTACCGCCAATTTGATTGTATCTAAAGCATCTTCAGTTCCTCCGGCCAAGTTAGGAGCAAATCCTCCTTCATCACCAACAGCAGTGCTTAAACCTCTATCGTGCAATACTTTTTTCAAATTATGGAAAATTTCAGTTCCCATTTGCATAGCATGAGTAAAAGAAGTTGCTTTTACTGGGAAAATCATAAATTCCTGAAATGCGATAGGCGCATCAGAGTGAGACCCCCCATTGATGATATTCATCATAGGAACTGGCAATGTGTTTGCAGAAACACCACCAACATATCTATATAAAGGTAATCCTAATTCATTCGCTGCTGCTTTTGCCACAGCAAGAGAAACACCAAGAATAGCATTTGCTCCCAAATTAGCTTTGTTTGGAGTGCCATCCAAATCAATCATTGCTTGGTCAATCAAGTTTTGTTCAAAAACTGAATACCCAATTAATTCCTCAGCAATTTTAGTATTTACATTTTCAACAGCTTTCAAAACACCTTTTCCTAAGAAAGATTTTCCTCCGTCACGTAACTCAACAGCTTCGAATTTACCAGTAGATGCCCCAGAAGGAACTGCTGCTCTACCCAATACTCCGTTCTCTGTTACTACATCTACTTCAACTGTAGGATTACCTCTTGAATCGAAAATTTGTCTTGCGTGAATTTTAACAATAATACTCATTATTCTTATTTTTTATGTTATTAATTTGTATTTTCTTCAAAATTAAGTAAAAAAATTCATTAGTCTTTATTCTTCAAACACTAATGTAATTTTATTTATTAACGATAACGTTTTAGTCTTGTATAGATTTGATATTTTCAATAAACTGATCAAAAAGATAAGAAGAATCATGTGGTCCAGGACTAGCTTCTGGGTGATACTGTACAGAAAAACAATTTTTATTTTTCATTCGCATTCCCGCTACTGTTCCGTCATTCAAATGTAAATGTGTAATTTCTAAATCAGGATGCTGATCTAATTCTTCCTTATTTACTGCAAAACCATGGTTTTGAGAAGTTATCTCGCCACGACCAGTAATTATATTTTTTACAGGATGATTTATTCCTCTATGTCCGTTGAACATTTTATATGTAGAAACTCCGTTTGCCAAAGCAATAACCTGATGTCCTAAACAAATACCAAACAAAGGTTTATTATTTTCAAGTATTTCTTTTGCAACTTGTATCGCACTATCCAAAGGATCTGGATCACCTGGGCCATTAGACAAGAAAAAACCGTCTGGATTAAAAGAAGCCAATTCAGAGTAAGAAGCATTATATGGAAAAACTTTAATGTAACAATCTCTTTTGGCCAAGTTTCTAAGAATATTTTCTTTTATTCCTAAATCTAAAGCAGCAATTTTATAAGTTGCATTTTCATTTCCATAAAAATACGGTTCTAATGTAGAAACTTTCGAAGCTAATTCTAAACCTTTCATATCTGGAACTTCCGCTAATAATGCTTTCAATTCTTCAACAGAAGTATCATCTGTGCAGATAACAGCATTCATTGCTCCATTTTCACGTATGTAACTAACCAAAGCACGTGTGTCAACATCAGAAATACAGATCAAGTTTTGTTTAGCAAAATAATCTTCCAAGCTTCCTGATGAGTCAGTTCTAGAGTAATTAAAACTAAAGTTTTTACAAACCAATCCAGCAATTTTTATACTATTGGATTCAACTTCTTTATCATTTACTCCATAATTTCCAATGTGAGCATTTGTAGCAACCATCAATTGACCATAATAAGAAGGATCTGTGAAAATTTCTTGATATCCGGTCATACCAGTATTAAAACAAACTTCACCGAATGTTTTTCCAGTGATTCCAATCGATTTACCGTGGAAGATAGTTCCGTCACTTAATAAAAGAATAGCGCTTTTTCGTGTTGTATATTTCATATCTAATTTAATATTGTGCAAATTTAAATTTTTAAAACAGTGAACGCAATGTTTTTTATGAATAATTATATCTATTTAAAACCGTAAACATCAGAGTAACAAAAAGACATTAAAATGTTTTAAAAAATATTTCCAAAACTACCGCATTTTCATGTTCTTTTTAGCTTTGACAAAAAATGCTTATTATTTTTCAAAAAAAAAGGATAAACTATAAATAGTTTATCCTTTCTTATTATTGAATTATTATTCTCATAATTATTCAGCAGCATCAGTTGTAGGTTCGGCTTCTGCAGCAGGAGCCTCAGTAGTCTCTTCTGCTTTTTTAGCTTTTCCACCACGACGGCTTTTTGCTTTTTTAACTTCTTTTTTACCTCCGTTGTAAAGTTCATTGAAATCAACTAACTCGATCATTGCCATATCAGCATTATCTCCTAAACGATTTCCAACTTTAATGATACGAGTGTATCCTCCCGGACGGTCACCTACTTTAGCTGCAACATCTCTGAATAAATCAGTTACTGCATATTTACTTCGTAAGTAAGCAAAAACGATACGACGATTGTGAGTTGTATCTGATTTTGATTTTGTTATAAGCGGCTCAACAAATTGTTTAAGTGCTTTAGCTTTAGCAACAGTAGTGTTAATACGTTTGTGCTCTATAAGAGAACAAGCCATATTAGCCAACATAGAACTTCTATGTGCAGTCTGTCTGCTTAAGTGATTGAATTTTTTTCCGTGTCTCATGACCAATTTATTTTAACTTCATCTTGCTGCAATCCACCATGGAGAGCAAAATATGAAGTAAATTATTCTTTATCTAATTTGTATTTTGCCAAATCCATTCCGAAGGTTAAATTCTTAATTGCCACTAGTTCATCTAGCTCAGTTAAAGATTTTTTACCAAAATTACGGAACTTCATTAGGTCATTTTTATTGAACGATACTAAATCACCAAGTGTATCAACTTCAGCCGCTTTCAAACAATTTAATGCTCTAACAGAAAGATCCATATCAACAAGCTTAGTTTTAAGCAATTGTCTCA
>Ga0308157_10000572_pt1 | contig 113626 bp, 113 predicted proteins | sample PhyBR1_FD_201035 | JGI IMG/M metagenome (GOLD analysis project Ga0308157, IMG submission 201035) | Phyllosphere microbial communities from UC Gill Tract Community Farm, Albany, California, United States - DLSLB.R1 | ecosystem: Host-associated > Plants > Phyllosphere > Unclassified | place...
TCATCAAATTTTCTATGCATTTCTACAAACCGAGCGTAGCGAGCTCTCATTCACCATAAAAAACAAACAATAAATGAAATTTAAAATTACTGTCTAAATCTGTCTCGCTTTAAAGGTAGCAACTCCAATTTACTATTTTCTGATAAAGATTATTCAGTACTTCTTCTTTCTTTTTACTTTTCAAATCACATTCCCAGACTACAATGGTATGCCATCCTTCTTCATTAAGTTTCAGAATACTATCATTATCTTTTTCTTTGTTTTTATTAATTTTATTTAACCACCAGTCCGTTCTTGTCTTTGGCACAACAAAATATTTACAGCCCTCATGCCCATGCCAGAAACAACCATGAATGAATACAACAGTTCTGTACTTCACCAGTACTATATCCGGTTTCCCTGCCATTTTCTTATCATGTAAACGATAGCGTAATCCTTTGGCAAAAAGAAACTTCCTGACCAGAATTTCAGGCTTGGTATCTTTCCCTTTAATTCTGCTCATATTATAGCTTCTTACTTCTTTAGAATGTACGTCTGCCATTACTCTTTTTTATATACATTTATACCAATAAAAAAACGCTTCCGGATTGGTCTTTTTTAATTTGTTTAATTTATTGTAGGTTGAATCTTCAATCAACCAATCTTTGATTTCCAGGGGATTTTTAAAACGTTCAATTCCCTGATTTTCTTTATTCAGCAATGAAGTCAGATATGCAACTTTAGCTGATGCTGTTATGGCTTCTTCTATTGAAAAGCGGTCGATAATGAAATTCGTGAAATTCTTAATGCCTAACTGAAGGTGTTTGAACTCATCAGATTTCATATCTCGTTCTGCTAAGATATAACAAGCTTGCCAGGTGTCTTTTAATACCTCGTTAGCATCTATATTCAACTTTCGATAGCCGATTTCTTCCTGCACCACTCTCGAATAACTTTCTTTTACTACGTTGAGGTCAGTTATTTTATCAAACAAGAAACCTATATCATACAACTGTTTGATAATTTCAACAGGACGATTTTTTGAATACAATATACCTGTGGTTTTGGGTGAGAAAGCCGTTAGTTTATCTCCCAAAATAGCCTCAAAGGTAGGCAATACGACTATAGTATCTTCACCTGATGTGGCTAACCAACTATGATTTATTGGATATTCTTTTGTTTCAGGATATGGATTAGGCGTGTATAACAAATCCAATAATATAGGTTCTTCGTGACCATCTATCACACTTTTGTAGAACATCTTGAAATGTCCAATAGGTGCGTCAGGCGAATGCATTCGGTCGTTGTCATCTTCCCAACGGATAAACATTTCCAATTGGCTTATCTTCTGTAAAACCTCCTTGATTTTATCCTCTGGTTCTTCCGTAATAATGTCAATATCTATAGAAAACCGCTTAGGTGTTTCCGTTGCTAAAAGTAGAGCTGTTCCGCCTTTAAACACAAAGTTCAGATGATTCAATTGCAGTTGCTCCAAAAGTGTCAAAGCATATATTACCTTTTCAATCAGCTTTGGATCAATGCGTTTCCCCAACTTATTTCGTAAGTCGGTAATCCATTCAATTGTGTAAGATTTTGTACCTATCATAATTTAATATATTATTGGCATAAAAAAATTATTTTGCCAAACTTATATTTATCAGTTTTTCAATTTCTTCTTCTCTGTTTCTTCGGGCGGCATATCTACGCATCTTTAATTCGTTTAAAGTGTATTTCTGCATCACACTCCTCATAATAAATTCCCTTTCATTTTGCTGTGCCGAAAAAAGTGTTGTATCGATCAACATATCCACTAGTAACTTTTCCAATGCAGGGATATTAATTTTATCTTTTTCTATCAAAGGAGACTCTGAAACCATATTCTTCACAATAAGGACTTCATCTTGATTATGAATATAACGGTCAAATATTTCCTCATCAGGATTAAAGAAAACGTTTTTATTGATCTCTGTTAGAAAGGTAAATACAGATTCAGACGCATCTTTTTCTATTTCTATAACAACATAATGTTTAAATGGCTGGTGACGCATAAAATCATTCAACCACACCGTATCCCAAATACAAAAATTGATATAAGGAAATTCACGCTTTACCTTATTAAATACTCTCTTTAAACTATTTGAAATATTGGGCTGAAAAGGAATGTTACTATCCATCTCATAAATCCCTCTGGAAGGAGCGTTTATAACCCCCTCTTTTTTTAGTTTGGACAGATACATATTGATCGTGTTATCAGACCAGAATGGAAAATCCTTTTTTATTGATCCCACAAGCTTTTGCTTGGAAAGCCTCACACTTTCCTTAAAATATCGACCGATATGTTTTTCTAACGTTTCTGCCAAAATCGTTTTTTTATGGTAAATGTAATACTAATTTATATAAGTTCGGCATAAAAAGTATATTTTGTCAAAGTTATATTTCAATTAAGTTTTGTGTTTCAATGTTTTAAGGCTGTATTTTACTGTAAATTAACGTCTAAAATAAGATGTTAAGAAAAAGGGTAAAACACCAGAACAGAACCTTGAAGATATTGACAAGTTTTATTAAAAGTTGGAAAAGGAAAAAGAAGATCGTTTGATAGACCTTATTGTCGAGATAATTGTAAGTTCTACAATGAAAGAGTACTATGAGAGTATGGATTCTAAAGACAAGACTACACCCAACGATGAAAAAGATGAATAACTCTTAATATTCACTCCAAAAGAAAAAACAGAAAAAAAGAAAGCCATTCTAACAACGGATGCAAGCCAACAAAGCACTATAAGTCCCGAAGGGTGGCGAAGCTATTATGCGTGCGGAGTTGGTGGCATCCGTTAGCTTTGCTGCCCTTTTTGTTTGTTTTTATTTGTATTCGTTTACAAATCTTTATCCATATATTCTTCCAGAGAAGATTTTAGCTGGTCTAAAAATGTGGTTCCGAATGAACGTAATCGCAAACTATATCTTTCAGATAAACAACGGATTACTCCAAAATAAGAACAGGACAAACGAAAATAAATTTCATTTGTCCTGTTTAGTAGCCTCGAGCAGAATCGAACTGCTATCAAATGTTTAGGAAACATCTATTCTATCCGTTGAACTACGAGGCCATGCTGCAAAACTAAGATTTTAAGGATTCAGTGCAAATTTTATTTTTATCCAGCAGACCTATTTTTTCCACTTCTACCCTCCCCATAAAGAACATCCGCGCTCTCCCATATTAACACAAAAGTTTCACCGTAAAAATAAACCAAATATCCAAACAATTCAGTACCAATAAATAACCAGATTGTGATATAAATCATATCTATAAATAACCTCTAACATTAATAGACAAAACCAATAGTTAATAATAAATATTGATAGAAAACAGGTGTTAAAAGTCGTATCTTTGTATCATAAAAAAGAAAAGAAAAATATTATGAGTTTTACAGGTAAAAATTTCCCGAACATTACAGTAGATGCAATTGACTATTTAGGTGACAACTTCACATTGAATTTGTTTGAAAAAGCACAACAAGAGAACAAAAAAGTTCTATTGTTTTGGTATCCAAAAGATTTCACTTTTGTTTGTCCTACAGAGTTACATGCGTTTCAAGAAGCTGTTGCAGAGTTTGAGAAAAGAAATACTATTGTAATTGGTGCATCATGTGACTCAGCAGAGGTTCACTTTGCTTGGTTAAACACTGCAAAAGACAATGGTGGTATTGAAGGTGTTGAATATCCTATCATTGCTGATACCAACCGCAACTTATCAAGCGTATTAGGTATCCTTGAAATGAAAGAAGTTGAGCATCCTGAATACGGAACTTTAGTTGAAGGTTCAGCAGTTTCATACCGTGCTACTTATTTAATCGACGAAACTGGTAAAGTATTCCACGAATCAGTAAATGATATGCCTTTAGGTCGTAACGTTAAAGAATACATCCGTTTGATCGATGCATATACTCACGTTCAAAAACACGGAGAAGTTTGCCCAGCTAACTGGGAAGAAGGAAAAGAAGCGATGAACGCTACACGCGACGGAGTTGCTTCTTACCTATCTCAAAACTAACACTCCCCTTGCATAGAGAGGAGGACCATCCTCCTCTCATTTTTTTCCATTAATACAACAACATCATGTTAGAAGAATTAAGCTCAGATAATTTACAAGAAATCATCGACAGCAATGATACTGTTATGGTTCAATACGCTGCTTCTTGGTGTGGTAACTGCCGCATAATGAAGCCTAAATTCAAAAAATTGGCAGGTGAAACAGAGAATGTAAAATTCATTATCGTAGATGCAGAGAAATTTCCTGAATCTAGAAAATTGGCCAATGTAAATAACTTACCAACTTTCGCAGCCTTTAAAGGCGGTAAATTGGTGAACCAAGTACAAACAAATAAAATCGAAGGATTATCAGATCTATTAAATGAAGTTACCCATAATTAAACATCTCACAGAATTTATTGCCGAAAACGATGCTGACTTCGTATTGGAAACAATCGAAACCTTGGAATCGCTAACTGAAGTCCCACAATTAAAAGACGAGGAATTAGACGTCATTGGAGAATTAATCTCCAATATGTACGGAGCTATTGAAGTCAGCAAATTGGTACAGGACGGAATGACACAAAAAGACGCCTTAAATAGCTTCATGAAGCGTGTTTTAGGTTCTATTGACAAGTAATTCGCATAAACAACTCATAAGGTCATTTATTTGACTATTTATTCTTTTCCACAAAACCCTGTGAATAACTGTGTTTTTGTGGAAAAGTTTTTTAGTATTACCCCATTGAAAGACCCTTATTTATATTACTTTTATATTCAATAAAGGTTAGACCAAAAAAAGCGCATCATCCTGCTAAAAAGAACCAGTGGATTTTACACCAAGGTTTAATGTCGAAGATTTTTAATTGTTGGTAAAAGGAATCAAAAATATTTTTGATTCCTTTTATTTTTTTAAAGCGAATCTTCTTACTTTTAAAGATGATTAACAGATTCTTAGGCCTATTACTCCTATTCATTTCTTCGTTTAACCTTGCCATAGCCCAGCAAAGCAATTCATCCTCTTTGATTAAACTCAAGATAGACAAATTGGGAACCTTGGGAACAGTGCTCTATTTTGCCGCACACCCCGATGATGAAAACACGCGGCTGATATCCTGGTTGGCAAATGACCGAAAATACAGAACCGCCTACCTTTCTCTTACCCGTGGAGACGGGGGCCAAAACCTATTAGGGACTGAACAAGGCATAGAACTTGGTCTGATTCGTACACAAGAGCTACTCGCCGCAAGAGGAATTGATAAAGGAGAACAGTTTTTCAGTGCTGCCTATGACTTCGGTTTCTCAAAAACACATGAGGAAACTTTTTCTTTTTGGCAGAAAGAGGATATTCTTCGTGAAGCCGTATACCTGATCCGAAAACTACATCCTGATGTCATCATCAACAGATTCCCGCCAGACAGTCGTGGAGGTCATGGCCATCATCAAGCTTCGGCGATATTAGCCAAAGAAGCCTATGAAGCTGCTGCTGATCCAAACCGTTTCCCGGAACAACTTAAGGAATTAAAACCCTGGAAGGCTAAACGTATGCTCTGGAATACAGCCAACTTTGGTGGAATGAATAATACCTCTGACGACCAACTGAAAGTGGTTATAACGGATTACAACCCTTTGTTAGGCTATTCCTACGGAGAAATCTCGGCTATGAGCCGCTCCCAGCACAAGAGCCAGGGATTTGGGTCAGCCTCTAACCGTGGCACAACCACTGAATTCTTTGATTTTGTTGCCGGCGAAAAAGCAACCAATGATATTCTGGATGGTGTCAACACAACCTGGGAAAGATTGGATGAACCTACAGAAAAGATTACCCAAAAAATCACCGAATTACAGGAAAACTACAACGTAAATAAGCCTGAAAATTCAATCAAAACTTTAGTAGAGTTACACCGCTTAGTAAAGGCTTTAAAACCCTCCGTTTATAAAGAAAACAAAATAAAAGATATTGAGGAACTCATTCTTAACTGTGCCGGTCTGGTCGCCGAAGCAATTGCGAATAAACCCAATTTTGTTGTCAATCAACCTATTGATATAAGCAATGAAGTTATTAACAGAGCAGCGACAGCGAATGTAAAGCTTCTATCTATTGATGGAAAAGCAATAAATCAACAAATTCCACCAAATGAAACCCAGAAATTTCCGGAGAAGAAATCCTTTCCGGATTGGACACAGCCGTATTGGTTAGAAAAACCCCATTCTTTAGGCAAATTTGATATTGAGGATATAGACTTCGGCTATCCCGAAAATCCGGATAACCCAAAAACCACCTTTGTTCTTGAGATAGAAGGATTAGCTATCAAGATTGAAAGACCCCTCCGGTATCGCTTTGTCGATCCGGTACGTGGCGAAATCTATCAACCAGTAAGTATTTCTCCGGTTTTAACCGCATCCATTAGCTCTAACCAAGCATTGCTGAAAACAGGAGAAAAGAAAACCGTTACATTGTCTATCAAGAACAATAGTGACCAGCCTCAAAAGTCAAATCTTACTTTTAAACAAACCGATGGTCTTTTGATCTCGCCAAGTTCGGCTTCATTTGATATCCCTGCAAATCAAATTGTGGTAAAGTCTTTTGAGATTTCAAATCCTAAAAACACAGAAAGCAGCATCATCCAACCCTTGCTGGATGATAAAGCCATTTATGATTTCAAAAAGATCTCCTATCAACATATTCCAGATATCACCTGGTTCCCTGCTGTTAGTTTACAAGTAAAAGCCTTAGAGATTAATAATCCTTTAAATAAAATTGCTTATATTCATGGTGCTGGAGATCTGGTTCCGCTTTCATTAGAGAATATTGGCGTACAGGTAGATCTCTTAAACAGCAATCAGCTAACTAACACAAATCTTAAACAGTATGATGCCGTAATAGTCGGAATTAGGGCTTATAATGTTAGTCCTAACGCCAATGAATGGTTGCCAGCCTTGTTAAATTATGCGGAGCAAGGCGGAACAGTTCTGGTTCAGTACAATGTGAATTCAAAGATGAGCACGTCTCAGCTTGGTCCATATCCGTTTGAGATCAATAGAGATCGGGTAACTGAAGAACATGCAAAAGTCAACTTCACGAATCCCGCAGATCCAATTTTAAATTATCCCAACAAGATAACTGAAAAGGACTTTGAGGGATGGGTGCAAGAAAGAGGACTTTATTTTGCGACGAATATTTCTTCGGAATATCGTACGCCTTTAAGCATGACAGACAAAGATGAAAGTCAGAATAAGGGATCATTATTAGTGACAAATTATGGAAAGGGAAAGTTTGTTTATACTTCTTTATCCTTTTTCAGACAATTACCTGCCGGGGTACCGGGAGCTTATAGATTATTTGTAAATTTGCTGGCTAAGAACGAAAAAAATTAATAGTATAATGGAAAATCAAATCGAAAAATCAAACCAAATCAACGCAAAAGGAATTATCATACTCGTGGGAACAATACTAGCTGCTTTAACGGCTTGGGTTGCTACAGGTACTTTCTTAGGTGTAATAGCAGGTCTTGTTGGCGGATTCATTTTCGCTATCATCTTCATTACTGTATTGTTACCGTTTAAATCACATGACAGATAAAGGACTACCGCCATTCGTACGAAGCTGGAGACAATTCTATTGGTTAATTGTCCTCTGGTTAGTCGTGTGTATTGTGCTAATGTACTTCTTTACTAAATATTTTGGATGAGTAGTATCGACTGGATAGTACTCATCTTTACCTTGCTTGCCATAGTTGCGTATGGTATTTACAAAAGCAAGAACGTTAAAACCATTGACGGCTATATCCTTAGTGACCGCTCGCTCCCCTGGTATACGGTAGGGCTTTCGGTCATGGCAACCCAGGCTTCCGCCATTACCTTTCTTTCAGCTCCTGGTCTCGCATACTCTTCCGGGATGAGTTTCGTGCAATTCTACTTCGGATTGCCCTTAGCAATGATCGTCTTATGTGTCACTTTTGTCCCTATATTTCACAAATTAAAAGTCTACACAGCCTACGAATTCCTTGAAAAAAGGTTTGATGTCAAAACAAGGATTCTCACGGCCATCCTTTTCCTCATCCAGCGAGGTATCTCTACCGGAATCACCATATTTGCACCTGCTATTATCCTTTCTACCATCCTTGATATTGATTTAGTCCTGACCACCATTGGCATTGGCTCTTTGGTGGTGCTCTATACGGTTTACGGTGGCACGAAAGCCGTGTCCTATACGCAACTACTTCAGATGTCGATTATTTTTGCCGGCCTATTGTTAGCAGGCGTTCTGGTTGTTCATCTATTGCCACAGGATATTGGCTTTAAAGAAGCATTGCATATCGCCGGTAAATCCGGAAAAGCAAATGCTATTGACTTTACATTTGATCTGGACAACCAATACACAGTTTGGACCGGGCTCATTGGCGGTTTCTTTTTGCAGCTATCTTACTTTGGCACCGATCAAAGCCAGGTAGGACGCTACTTAACAGGATCTTCTGTGAAAGAAAGCCGTCTAGGTCTGTTAATGAACGGCTTGTTGAAAGTACCCATGCAGTTCTGTATTCTATTGATAGGTATACTGGTATTTGCTTACTATCAATATCATACGCCACCTTTGTTTTTTAATGAACGGGAAACCGTTAAATTAGAAAATAGCGTCCACAAGGAAGAATACAACGATATTATCCAAAGACATCAGAAACTAAGCGAAGAAAAAACGGTTCACATCAACCAACTTACAGCAGCTTTAAAAAATAAAGAAGATCATAAAATTGATGAAGCAAGATCTGAACTACTAAAGTTCAATGAAGGTGATCAAAAGTTAAGAACCGAATTAGTGGAGCTCATTAAGAAAAATGACCCTGAGGCAGACACCAACGATAACAACTATATATTCCTTCAGTTTGTTACTGACACCTTTCCTAAGGGCCTAATTGGTCTATTAATAGCCATTATCTTCCTGGCCTCCATGGGTGCAACAGCGAGTGCCATTAACTCCCTCTCTTCAACGACCGTTATTGACATCTATAAGCGCTTTGTTAAAAAGGGTGGAGACGATGCGCATTACCTTAAAATTTCCAGACTGAGTACTTTGTTTTGGGGAATCTTTACCATTATTATAGCTTTATATGCAAACCGGCTCGGAAACCTTCTGGAAGCTGTAAATATTCTAGGGTCCTTATTCTATGGAACTATCCTGGGAATCTTTTTAGTTGCTTTCTACATCAAGAGAATTGGCGGTAAAGCAGTTTTTTGGTCTGCCGTCATTTCAGAAGCCATTATCATAGGCATTTATAAAATGGAAGTCGTTGCTTTTCTCTGGTTAAACCTGATTGGTTGTGTCCTCGTTATTTTGATTGGTCTAATCCTTCAGTCGATTTTTACACAAAACTCTGAAAAAACAAAAACCGCTTAACATTCAGTAAGCGGCCGATATTATTAATAAAATTTTCTGTAAAGATCATAAAGAATCGCTTTATCCCGTTCCGTCAACACGCCGGAGAGGTCGCTCTTGACAAACTTTCGCTTAAATGACTTAATTGCGGCCTCAGGCCTTGTCATATCATATCCCATAAGCTTTAAAGCATCTATAGGATTAAAATTCATAGGTGGAGTTGTTAAATGGTCAGGATTATACCAAATCCCAAAACCACGCTCCGCTAATAATTGCCAAGGAAAAAACACATTCGGATCATCTTTCCTTCCCGGAGCAAAATCAGCATGCCCTATAAAGTTCTTTTGAGGGATACTATATTTCGTTTTCAAGGTGTCCAAGAGAACTAATAAAGAATTAATCTGTGCATCAGGAAAAGGTTCGCTTCCATTATTATCCAATTCAATACCAATAGATACAGAGTTCATGTCTGTAATATTTCCCCATTTCCCGCGGCCTGCATGCCATCCTCTTAAATAGTCATTCAGCATCTGTACAACCCTACCGTCTCTACCAATTACATAATGACTGCTCACTTTCGTATGAGCCAATTGAAAAGTACGGATTGTTTGTGCCAAACTCGCCTGTGAAGTATGATGTATCATCACAAAAGAAGGCTTCCGGACATCAAAATGTATTGCTGCGGCATAATCGTAAGATTTACTGGTTCCCTGCAAGAACATATTCCACGCCTGTTGTTCCGGCGTTAAGTTCGCGTCAGAACCGGGAAGTGCAACTGCAACGCTGGCTTGCTCAACGACCTCTGACACCTTATTTAGCGTATCCAAACGAGGAGTAGAACTTTCTACAATAACGGAGGGTGTAATAACAGATGTTTGTGATTGTAATACCTTCGACTTCTTGGCTGTTGAACAACCGACCAAGAATAACACCCCACAAATCGCAACAATCAGCTTCTCTGAAATTCTCTGCATTTATTCTATTTTGGTAAATTTAGTAACAGACCCATGGAAAGCATCTGGTTCCATTGAACTTTATTATCCATTGCCGAATCATACAAAACAACACCACCCAATGATACATTTATCAGCGATGTTACTTTCGCTGTTAAAGTGGCATCTAAACGATGTGAGGGATCTGAGATATCCTCATAGTCTGCAAATAAGTTGTAACGTGCTTTTAAATTAAGATTCTTTGCAATGTTCCGATCTAAGTTGGCGGTTAACTGAAAAGCCAGTTCATTTTTAAATATTTTTCCTTCCTCTACACCGAAGATCGGGCCGGTACCTTTAGTTACATCATTGGGATCAAAAAACTCACCGTGCTTCCTATAATAGTCTATCGCATTTAATGGTTTTAACCTATTATCCAGAATAAGCGTTTGGCGGGCCGTACCTGTACCAAATCTTAAGGAGAATGTTTGATCCGGTTTATATTCCAAACCGAATGATTCAGTAAAATAACCGGGAGCCATAAAAGAAGACTTTAAACCGGTTATAACCTCATTGCCTTCTGTGTCTTTACCGTAGTGAAAAGAATTATCAAACTGGGTCTCATATGTTAAGGATAAATAAACCGCCCAAGATTTAGTCAATTTATAAGATAATTTATTATCCCAGAATATCCGGTCATTATTAGGCTTGGCCAACTGACCTTCATTCTTTACTTTACCGTATTTCATATCCACCTCAGAGGTAAAGTTGAAATTATTTTTATTGAACTCTGATTTATGCCACAAGAGACCTCCAATAGCATAAGAGTTCAAACCTCCCAACTTCCAGTTTTCACTAAACTGTGCCTGATTAAAGTTTATACCCAATTTGGTCCAATGTTTCCAATAATTAACTCTTAAATCCAACTTAGGGATAGGAACATTTATATTTTTAATGGACAACGCTTCGCCATTATTTTGTTCTGAGATCGTACTATCCGGTTTTACACGTAACTCACGTAAATCCTGTGCTTGAACCATAGCGATTCCGAAAATAAAAATGAAAAGAGGTAATAGGTAAAATTTTATATTCATATTAATTTTCTTTTTTTACATCTAATTTAATGTCTGGTAATTCTCGCAAAGGTCGTAAATTTGGGTGTAGTTTAAACACTTCATACTTACTTTTTATATATTTAACCATTTGATAGTAGTTTGCTGTGGTAACAAATTCGTAGGTTGGCCTAAACAATTGCATAAATGCCTTTAGATCATCTCCTTCCAATCCTATCAAATTCCGTACTAATTCTGGCGTAAAATAGAAATCTATTATATTTTCTTCATGCAGCTTTCCGATAAACTGGGTAAAACGGCGCGCATTTTTCCCTTCTTTGCTAATCATGTTATAAATAGAATTAATATTCAAACCAGCTCCAGTCATACCTACAGAAAATAATTCACCAGGTGCTGCTAGTTCAAAATGCTTGCCATAATCTCTTTTAATTTCGTTTAATACCTCATCCGGATTCTTCCGACCATAAATAGTTACTTCTTTTATCGACTTGATATCTTCCTTAAGGTTTACAATCAAGGCCTTTTGATCATTATAAACGACGGTATCTGATATATAACCCGTTTTTTTAAATACCAGCACGTCGCCCTTACTTACAGGGGTTCTGAATTCACCACGAGCGTCATTAAACAAGTACTTTTGGGTATTCTGGTTTCTGATCTGCACTTCTCCTAACCTGCGCTTAGTATCCTTATCATAAACAATACCCTCCAGGCTCTGCTGTGCAAATAACAATACAGGGCAGAACAAGTAGATAAAAAGAAATATACGGATAACAAATTTCACTCTTATAAAACTACGTCTTAGAAGAATATCTTGCTAATATTTAACATCTTTTAATAGGACTTGTAACTATTTTGATACGACAAGCAGCTGCCCAATGGAAACATTTTCAGAGTCCAGGCCGTTTAATGCCTTAATCGCATCGACAGAAACATTATATTTTTTAGCAATCGCAGTTAGTGTATCTGAGGCTTTTACCTCATAAATAATCATTGCTACAGGTTTTTTAATTTCTTCTGTTGGCGCAGAAGGCTCCTCAACGACTTTTTCTTCAATAACCTCTTCAACCTTTTCTACTCTTGCAATCATTTCTGAGGGAGCCTCAGCTATGTCATATTGTTGAAGGTTATAGCGTTCTATTAAATCAATTAATAGATCAGGGTAACGCGGGTTAGTCGCATATCCTGCTGCTTTGAGGCCTCTTGCCCAACCTTTATAGTCGTCTTTTTTAAGCGTGAAGAGCTTCTCGTAGCGTTTTCGTAAAAGAAATTGCGAGTGATCTCGGAAAGATTGTTCGGGGTCATTGTACACCCTAAAGCAGTCATTTGCTGTGTCGTCCGGACGGTTTACGGATTTACCATTCCAAGTTCCGCCACATTTGATTCCAAAATGGTTATTGGCTTTGGTTGCCAAATAGCTATTTCCATTACCTGATTCAAGAATCGCTTGCGCCAATTTTATACTCGCCGGAATACCATATTTATTCATCTCTTCGATAGCGATGTCTTTGTACCGATCGATGTAACTCAGGCCACTTGTGGAAGTGCCTTTATGTCCTGATGAGGAAGTCTTTGTAGAACTGTTTAAGGACCCTTGCGGGTGCTTAAGTGCTGTGTTTCTTTTAGTTCCACATGAAACAAAAAACAAGGCCAATATCAAACCGGCCAATAAAAACTTCTTCATCTTGATGACAAATGCGCTTAGTTAAGATTTACTTTTTCGTCGTACTTTTCAAGGTCATATTGGGCAATCGTAGACATTACTTTTTTAGACCAATCGCCTGTCTCAGAATATCCTGATCTAGCGATTCCTTTTACCCAACCTTTATAGTCTTCCGAAGAGTGGTTCGTAAATAATGGTTGTGTTGCTTTTCTTCGTTGTAGAAGTCCAACAAAATCTCGGTAAGAATCTAACACAGAACCATAGCCTTTATACGCAGAACGGATCTTTTTACTGTTGTTCTTTCCTTTGATACCAAAATGATTATTTAAATAACGTGCAATTCTACTGTTGCCATATGCACTTTCGTGAATTGCCACCGCTAAAATTACAGATGCCGGAACCCCTGTCTCGCGCATAAGCTGCTGAGCTTCCGGACTATGTTTCTCAATGTACGACTTTGTCGTATAATTTTGAGCTTGAAGCCCTAATGTTGAAAGTACAGTAAGTATACATACTGCAAAAATCTTTCTACAATGTTTTAGCATAAAACTTGTTTTAGTTTAACACTACTTTTTGCGTAGCACAAAAAGCCCATCTCTAATTGGCAAAATAAGCTTATCTACTCTTTTATCTTTTGCCAAGGTTTGATTTAATTCAATTACTTGCTGCGTTTGCTTGTCCGGACTTTCATCAAAAACCTTACCCTTCCATAATACATTATCAATTAATAATAACCCTCCTGGTCGTACCCGATCAATCAACATATTAAAATAATGCAAGTTCCTTTTTTTATCAGCATCTATAAATACCAAATCAAAAGTCCCTTCAATCGTTGGAATTACGTCAACCGCATCTCCTATATGATATTCAATCTGGCTTGCATAAGGGGATTCATCAAAATAAGATTGAACCCTCTCCTGCTGCTCTTCATTAATATCTATGGTATGCAATTTCCCCTCATCCTCCAATCCTTCTGCTAAACAGAGCGTCGCATATCCTGTAAAAGTCCCGATCTCCAAAGCTAATCTGGGATGAATCATTTTGCTAAGCATAGCTAGAACCCTTCCCTGATAGTGACCCGATAACATATGTGGCTTCGTTTCCTTCAGATAGGTCTCTCTATTCACCTTTTTTAACAACGAATTTTCATCATCCGTAGTATCTTCCAGATAGCTGTTTAATGGATTAGACTCTTCAAACATACAGCGCAAAGATAAATATTAGTGATCAATTTAACCAACGTTTTTTTATCAATCGATTGATAAACAACATTTTACCAAGTAACAAACGGAAATCTATACCGCATTAAATGCTCTTAAAGCCCCTTCAAAAAAGAGACATTTTTGATTGATTGATTGTTTTTCGTCATATTTTCTATCAAAAATTCTTTCATTTTAAGATTTGTCAGATAAAGAATGGCATGTATATTTTTCCCTCACTCTACCCCATCTTACCCATACCTTGTCCATACTTCTCCCAATGAAAAGCGAAGAAAATAGGAATGAGTATTGGTAAAGTTAAGATGTAAAAAACCAGTATTCTGGAGCTGGCATGAATGGGGAACTTGTCTGGTCCGACCTTTCTTATGGTAAGCAAAGACAAAAAAACACCCCCAAAAGTTTTACCTCTCGAGGGTGAAAAAAAATAATTCCTTATCTATAATGAGAAAGACGAGGAAGTCTTTTCACTGTTATATTACGTCTGTTGTCTTATGTTGTCTTAGTACTAATCTAATGATGCCGTAATTAATCTTAAGAATTCAGATCGGGTAACATCATTTTGAAACGCGCCTGTAAATGCAGAAGTTGTTGTCACTGAATTTTGTTTTTGAACGCCGCGCATAGCCATACACATGTGTTTACATTCAATAACTACAGCAACACCTGCAGGATTTAGGGTTTCTTGAATACAATCGCGAATTTCATTTGTCAGTCTTTCCTGTACTTGCAGTCTTCTTGCAAAGACATCCACCACACGTGGGATTTTGCTTAAACCAACAATATGACCGTTTGGTATATATGCGATATGAGCCTTTCCGAAGAAAGGTAGCATATGGTGCTCACACATTGAATAGACTTCTATGTCTTTAACAACGACCATTTGGCTATATTCTTCTTCAAACATAGCTGCTCGAAGGAGTTCCGCCGGATTGACATCATAACCATGTGTCAAAAATTGAAGTGCTTTTGCTACGCGTTCTGGGGTCTTTATCAGACCTTCACGATTTGGGTCTTCACCCAAGGCTTGAAGAATATCTTTATAATGTTCTGCAATTCGTTCAACATTCTTTTCGTTGTATTGGTCGATTTTTAAGTAACCGTCCTGTTCTTCTTCTTCAAATTGTTGAAATTTGCTCATTCTAACTAAAACTTATAGGTGATTTATTCGCCGAAATATTCGACATAATTATTTTCGGTTTCGTGAAGTCTAATCGCATGTAGGATTACCTTTTCTTTCTCGAAGAAAGGCTTTAGGATATGAAAGATCTCCATAGCGATTACTTCCGTTGAAGCCATCTTATCTTTCATGAAATCCACATCAAGGTTTACATTTTTATGATCTAACTTATCTATAACTTCATTTAGGATGATTTCCTTCATTCTTTTTAAGTCAATCAGAAATCCGGTTTCCGGATTAATGTGTCCCTTTACAGTCACGTATAAGTCATAATTATGACCATGCCAATTGGGGTTAGAACAGTTTCCGAAAACACGCTCATTTTCCTCAAGAGACCAGTCTTCACGATAGAGCTTGTGAGCAGCATTAAAACGTTCGCGTCGTGTAATATAAATCATAATGGCAAAGATAAAGTAAATTACCGTAAATTAGTAGTTTGAGGTATATATATGAAAACGCTGGTCATTGCGGCAACAGAATTAGAAATAGCAGCATCTATTCCTATATTCATTGAGACAAAAACAGATTATTTGGTAACCGGAGTTGGCATGGTAGCTACTGCCTTTTCCATGGGCCAATACTTAGCCGGAAAATCTTATGATCTCTTAATTAATGTGGGCATTGCCGGTAGCTTTAGCACCTCCCATCCATTAGGTTCATTATATAAGGTTAAAACGGATCGTATTTTGGGTTTTGGTGCGGAAAACGATCAACATTTTATCCCCATTGACAACTTGGGATTTGGCACCTCGGTTTTTGTTGAAAGCTTACCTCAACAAGATCTTGGTACCCCCTTCTACCAGTTGCCCTATATGAATTCCATAACCGTAAATACGGTTCACGGTGCGGAGGAGAGCGTCTCGAAGATTCGAAAAGAATATGGTTCAGATCTGTTGGAAAGTATGGAAGGAGCTGCTTTTTTCTATGTGGCAAATATATTAAAGATTCCCTGTATACAGGTTCGAGCTATTTCGAATCTGGTGGAGAAACGGAATGTTGAAAACTGGAATATTCCTTTAGCTTTAAAAGAGCTCAATTCTTGGCTGGGGAGCTTCCTTCCTACTGTCAGAGAATAAAACAAGCTTTATAAAACGTTTGAGTAGACCTGTTTGCATTGAAAATAGTACACTGCCAATAAGGAAATTCGAGAAATAATCTTATTTTTGCATAATCTAAACAAAATTCACTATCTGTAATACTGATGAGAGAAATACAATTCAGAGAAGCGCTTCGGGAAGCAATGAACGAAGAGATGCGTAAAGACGAAACAATCTTTTTAATGGGCGAGGAAGTCGCTGAATATAATGGTGCATACAAAGTAAGTCAGGGTATGCTTGATGAGTTTGGTGCCAAACGTGTTATTGACACACCAATTGCTGAGCTTGGTTTTGCGGGTATCGGTGTTGGAGCGGCAATGAACGGTTTGAGGCCAATTATAGAATTCATGACCTTCAACTTCTCATTAGTTGCGATCGACCAGATTATTAATGCGGCAGCAAAAATCCGTCAGATGAGTGGTGGTCAGTTTTCATGTCCGATTGTATTCCGTGGTCCAACAGGTAATGCCGGACAATTAGGAGCACAACACTCTCAAAACTTTGAAAACTGGTTTGCGAACACTCCGGGATTAAAAGTTGTTGTACCTTCTAATCCTTACGATGCTAAAGGTTTATTAAAATCTGCTATCATTGATCCGGATCCGGTAATCTTTATGGAATCTGAAGTTATGTATGGCGATAAAGGAGAAGTTCCTGAAGAAGAATATTACTTGCCTATCGGAAAAGCGAATGTGATAAAAGAAGGTTCTGCTGTTACCATCGTATCTTTCGGTAAAATGATTTCTCGCGTAGTTCTTCCTGCAGTTGAAGAATTGGAAAAAGATGGTGTTAGTGTAGAATTAATCGACTTACGTTCTGTACGTCCTATTGATTTTCCTACAATCATTGAATCTGTTAAGAAAACTAATCGCTTAGTGATTGTTGAAGAGGCTTGGCCACTTGCTTCAATCTCTTCTGAAGTCACTTTCCACGTACAAAAACATGCATTTGATTATTTAGATGCTCCTGTAATACGTGTTACTTCTGCAGATGTACCTTTGGGATATGCCCCTACTTTAGTAGAAGCATCATTACCAAGTATTGCTAAAGTTGTAAAAGCGGTAAAAGAAGTTTCTTATATTAAAAAATAAACGTTCTATATCACGATATTAAAACCTCAGTACTTTGACTACTGAGGTTTTTTTTGTGGAAAATATTTGTATTTTTAGTCAATATTTAAAAACCAAAGTATGAAAAAGTTATTCGTTCTGTTTTTACTTTCCTCAGCGGCTTTTGTTTCAAAGGCACAGGAAGTGGACTTTAAAATTAAATTGCCTTTAAACCAGCCGTATAAAGCGGTCACCACAATAAAGATGGATATGGATGGTGAGCAAAGTATGATTATGGACATGGTTATGAAATCAACCATTACTGCCACCAAGTTTGAAAATTCCAATTATACTATGGAAAATGTGACTAATGCAGTAAAAATGGATATGGATGCCGGGATGATGACCATGAGTTATGATTCTGAAAATCCTTCTGATGATCCTACTTCAGAAATGCTAGGTGCCCAAATGGGAAAAGTAATTGGTCAAAAAATAACAATGATCAATTCAGAAAGAGGTAAAGTTGTTTCATCGGAAACACCTGAAGGAATTGAAAATGCTTTTGATAATATGGGTATGACGGCAAGTTATCCGGAAAAACCGGTAAAGCCGGGAGACACATGGCCTGTAGAAACAACGCAAAAAGGCATTAAAACCGTTGCGAATAGCAAATACATTGGCAAAAACGCCGAAGGACATCAAATAGAGACTGTCGGAGAACTTTTTGATGAAGAGGACAACAAGATTGGAACATTTACCTCAAATTATATCATCGACCCTGAAACTTTCTTTAGTAAATCAGGAACAATGAAGATGAATATGGATTTGGAAGGGCAAAAAATCGTTACAGACTTAACAATGACTGTCACTAAATAAAATCTTTTGATAGAAAACAGAAATGCCCGAGAGCGATGCTATCGGGCATTTTTATAATTTAAAAAATGAGATTAAGCGTTAACTTCAGCTTTGTAATCATCAGCTGATAATAAAGCATCTACATCAGCTAAGTTGTTTAATTTTACACGGATAATCCATCCTTCACCATAAGGGTCAGAATTTACCAACTCCGGATTAGCATCAATAGCATCATTTACAGATAATACCGTCGAAGCAACTGGCATAAAAAGATCAGATACAGTTTTTACCGCTTCGATCGTTCCGAATACCTCGTTTTCTGCAACTTCATCACCTACAGTGTTGATATCAACAAATACGATATCACCCAGTTCTCTTTGAGCAAAGTCTGTAATTCCGATAACGGCTTCATCACCTTCTACACGAATCCATTCGTGATCTTTGGTGTATTTTAATTCTGAAGGAAAATTCATGTTTTTTCTATTTGTATTTCCCCCAAAAATAGGATTAAGAACGGAGAATACAAAAGTTATTGTATTTTTATCCTATGAATCCATGCATCGCTAAACTATCAGATATTGCCCGAAAAGAAGATAGGTTAATTATTGGCTTAATGTCAGGCACCTCATTGGATGGTTTAGATGTGGCACTATGCAGAATTTCCGGAGATGGAAATCATTCTAAAATCCAACTTATAAAATTCGACACGCTGGATTATGAAGATTCTTTTAGAGCTCGGATTCGTGAAGTTTTTGCGAAAAGATCCGTTGATCAACAGGTTCTCTGTGGATTAAACGCTTACATCGGTGATACTCACGCAACGTTGGTCTTAAAAGCCTTGAAAAATTGGGATATTAATCCGCAAGAGGTCGATTTAATTGCAAGTCATGGTCAAACGGTATATCACGCTCCACAGTCTTTTACCGGGGACACTTCCCTACCCAATAGTACCTTACAGTTGGGTGATGCAGACCATATCGCCGTCAAGACAGGAATTATCTGCCTCTCTGATTTCCGACAAAAACACATTGCTGCCGGTGGAGAAGGCGCTCCTTTAGCAGCATACGGAGATTATCTTTTATTTTCTTCTCAAGAAGAAAACCGCATCTTGTTGAATATCGGCGGGATATCTAATTTTACCTTTCTTCCTAAAATTGGTTCTGAACGGATGGCTTATGCGACGGATCTTGGGCCTGGAAATACGATGATGAACCAATATATGGCCAAACATTTCAATCTTGAGATGGATGAAAATGCTGAATTGGCAAAAAAGGGCAAATTAAATGAGCTTTTATATGTTGAGCTTCAAAAAGAAGCTTTTTTAACCCTTGGATTTCCTAAAACAACAGGCCCTGAAGTATTCAATCTGGATTATCTGGATGCTGCACTAAAAAGAACCACAATCACAGGGGTCAGTCATGCGGATATAATGGCAACTTTAAATCGCTTTTCTGCTCATACGATGATTAAGGGAATTCAGGAAGCTACTAAAGGTCTCAATGGTTTTAAAGTCTATGTCAGCGGCGGTGGACTACATAACCCGCTTTTATGGAATCAACTTGAGGAAGCATTCCCGGGGCAAATAGAATCATTTCAGAGGTTGGGACTCAATCCGGATGCGAAAGAGGCTTGCTTATTTGCGATACTAGCCAATGAAACTGTTGCCGGAACAGCTAAATCTATTTCCAGGATAAAAAACTCTCCAGCCGTTTGTATGGGCAAAATCAGTCTTCCTTATTGATCCAATGCCTGATGGATAAAATATTTGAATGGAATCATACTTTCATAACGCTTAATAACATTTTCTAAAGCCCTAGACGACTCCATTTCCTTTCTGCTAAGGTTCGCGTGTAAGATGAAGCTTTTGTGCTTTAAAAGGTCTATATGCTCGTGATCTGCACTATATCCCGCAGGAGGTCTTTGCAGTTTGTCTTCAGCGGAAAGATCTTCTGCTTTCCATCCACCTTTTTCAAGCGCTTTAAATAATTCGTCAGCGTTGTAATCAATCTCCTGTCTTATGGCATCCAAATGCTGTTTATCAGGCCTCCAATACCCCACAGCAATAAAAGTACCTTCGGGTTCAATATGGATATAATACTCAGGACCAGCAAGCTTCCTTCCATCTACTGATATTCCAGCCGCAAACCAACTCTTATAAGGGTCCTTATTTTTGGAAAATCTAACATCCCTATAAATTCTAAACAAACATTTCTTAGCCTGAATATCTTCGTGTATGTAGGGATCTAATTCGGAAAGTTTTAGAATAATCTGTTCAATAAAAGCAATAACATTTACTAAAGCAGCATCGTATTCTGCTTTATGTTCCTGAAACCATTCTCTATTATTATTGGCTTTAAGATTATTTAGAAATTCAAAGGTAGCTTTTTCAATCTTCATGATTTATAAAATAATGTGAAAAGTTATTTTTTATCTAAGAATCTAGGATTTACAAATAAATATAGCGCATATAACCCTGCAAATATTATATATCCTATTAACATTATAATCAAAATTGTGGAAGGAAATTCATTCTTCATATTCCATCTTAATAATACTAACGTCCCTACCAGAAAATGCACAAAATTACCCAGATAAAGAGCCTTCCCATAAATTCCCCCGATCAAAATCGCTTTTGCCATCCAATTTGTAATGGCAAATCCAAAATATAAAGCACCAAGAATTTGAATAATCAATATAAGATATTGACTTTCCGTAATGTGGAAAATAGTTAAAACTTCATCTGGAAGAAATGTGCAGAATAAAGCTATAATCCCTAAAAAGATACTGCTAACTATTTGTACAACTCTCGTATTCATCATAAAAGAACTTTTAGGTTTAAGCTTAATCAAAATAATGTTAATCTATCAGGAAACTATTCAAAATAAGGTAAGCAAAATATAAACTAAAGGAGCAGCAATTAATAGTCCGTCGAATCTGTCTAAAAACCCACCATGTCCCGGAAGAATTTTTCCTGAATCTTTAATTCCTAAGCTTCGTTTGAGCATAGATTCCACCAGATCTCCTAAGGTTCCGAAAACTCCTATCACAAGAGCAATGCTACACCATTCTGTTTTAGTTAAAGTGCCGAAAACTCTTTCCAGATTATAAGCAAACAACACGGCAAGTAATACTCCGCCGATAAATCCTTCCCAAGTCTTATTCGGACTAATTCGTTCAAAAAGCTTTGTTCTACCAAAGGCTCTACCGGAAAGGTACGCTCCTGTATCATTTGCCCAAAGAATAATTAAAAAACCCATTGGGATATAAGGATTAAAATTTCCCTGTATGAAACCAAGACCTATAAAAAACAAAAAAGGCACTGTACCATACCATATACCTAATAAGGTATACGCCAAATCATGGAAAGGTTTTTCTCGTTTTAAATATAAGGAGGAGATAAACAGTAAAGAAAATAAGGGTAAAACTATGCCAAATAGTTTCAAAGGAACAATACCCAAAAAATAAAGACTTGTTATAGCAGCTAAAACAGTGGAAGTGAGAATACCTAAGCCTATCAAGGGTTTAGTATCTGCCGTTTTACAGATTGTGAAGAACTCCTGAGCTGCCAATATGCCCACTATACTAAAAAATACAGCAAATACATATTGGTTAAAAATTGTTGCACATATCAAGGCAACAATAAAGAAAAATCCTGTAATAGCTCTAGTTTTCATTTAATTCTTCATCATCTCCAAAAGAATCAATTAAAGCAACTGCCTCAGCCTGATGATCCTTGTCTACATATAATTCAATATTTCCAAATAAGTAGGAAGAGTCCTGTTTATTTAATACAACAGCCGGTATGTTGTTTTCTACCAACATTTGTTTTACAACTTCCGCTTCAAAAGCGTTCTTATAAACTTTTATTTTAATCCAGTTTGAGTTCATCTAATTGTTTGCCTTTATGTGATATTTTATAAAAATAATAACCAACAGCAATGCTCAAGATTATACTTCCCACATACAACATGCTGGAATAGGAAGTGGCATTCTGGAGGTCCTCAAATGATTTTCCTTCTCTAAAATACAAGAAAGCGATGATGGTAACCGAAACATTGTTCAAAAAATGAGCAAATACCGGTACCCATATATTATTAGTCCAAATGAAAGCATACCCGAAAATTAATCCTAAAAACATTCTGGGAAAGAATCCATAGAACTGTACATGTATGGCGGAGAAAACAATAGCTGTTACCCAAACGGCGGCATGTTGATTTTTAAAGAGTCTCCCAAAAATGTTTTGTAAGGCTCCTCTGAAATAAAATTCTTCAACGATTGCCGGTATGATAGCCATAACTAAAACATTCAACAATAACATCTTAACACTATCTACCATAACCAGCTGCTCCGTTAAATGTGCCATCTGATCTTCTTGGGCACGCATCCAGGATTCAATTGATTCCAATGATTGTGGCAGTTTCATGCTCATGTTCCATTGGCTGATTAATTCCATTAACGGATTACATACGATAAGCAAAATGAATATGAGTAGAAGATAGATCGAAAGGTTTTTCCCTCGGGAGAGAAAGTAATTATATTGTTTTTTCTCAATAAGTTGCAAAAAAACAGGTGGTAATAAAAAGGTGGCTATACTGCTGACTCCAAGCAATAAATAGAGCAGTTGAGTATTACCGGCAGACAGGGAATCTCCTAAGCTCAGGACATCATTTATGTTTCCTGTGCTAAATAGAATACCTAAAACCAGGATTAATTGTAAACCGAAAGAACAAGCAAAGGTTAATCCCAAAAGGATCATCAAAGAAAGCCAGGGGGAGTTTTTCTTATTCTCGAACATGAGTGGTTCCATTAAATATCCCGATTATTTTCCAACCATTCCTGATAACTCTTTTCGAGGACTTCAACAAATACTTCGATGGGTTGTGCTCCCGAAAGCGCATACTTACGATCAAACAGAAAGAAAGGAACACCCCGAACACCTATTTGTTGAGCTTCATTAATATCTTGTTTCACTTCATAAGCAAATTGATCGCTATGAAGAGCTTGTTCAGTCAATTCTGGAGACAAACCTTCTTCTTCGGCTAACGTCGCCAATACGTCTTCTTTTCCTATATCCAGCCCTTCCTCAAAATGAGCTTTAAACAAACGACCGGTTATTTCTATTGCCTTTCCCTCTGTATTCGCGAAATGAATTAATTGGTGCGCCATAAAAGTATTCGCTGGAATATTTTTACTGAAGTCAATAATTAAACCTGCCTTCTGACCCATCTGCTCAACATTCCCCGTCATCTCCTTCACCTGGTCTGTACTCATCCCTTTGGAACGAGTAAGATAAGCATAGGTGTTTTCTCCTGATTCATTGTGATAATTAGGGTCTAATTGGTAACTCTTATACAGAACTTCTATTTTATCCTTAAAACTTAAGGAATTAAGTGCCTTTTCAAAGTGTTTCTTTCCAATATAACAGAAAGGACACATAATATCTGACCAGATTTCTACTAACATGTCCAAAAATACTCTTTTAAATCTTTAAAATGAACAAGAGCCAAGGTATATGGCTTGGCTCTTGTTCCTAAATTAGTTTACCCGGATAGGATCTTTCGGTTTTTTAAGCTCTTTATAAGGGTAAGTTTTCATCTCTTCTAATAAGAGTTGAACTGTTCTTTCCAACTGCGGGTCTTTCCCTTCCAATAAATCTTTAGGTGTTTGTTCTACGAAAATGTCTGGAGCAACACCTTCATTTTCGATAATATAGTTACCATTAAGATCAAAAACACCAAAGTTAGGAGAAGTTACCATTCCACCATCCAATAAAGCCGGATAGCCAGATATTCCTACAAGAATACCCATAGTTGTTCTACCCACTAGTTTACCTAGCCCTTTGAAACGGAACATATAAGGCATCATATCACCCCCTGAGCCGGCATTTTCATTAATGATCATCGCCTTAGGGCCAAAAATACCATTTCCCGGAGTGGTGAAGCTTTTCCCGTCACGAATACCCCATCCCGAAATCAATTCCCTGGATAATAGGTCAATCACATAATCTGCAACTGAACCACCACCATTATTACGTTCATCAAGTAATAAGGCCTTTTTATCCATCTGAGAGAAGTAATAACGATTGAATGACACATAACCTTCACGACCTGTATTTGGCATATATACATAAGCAATCTGTCCATTACTTAAAGAGTCTACTTTTTTACGATTACTCTCTACCCAGTCCTGACGTCTTAAGGCTATTTCATTTCCAAAAGAAATAGGTTTTACAATAATATCTTTAGCACCAGCCAATGTAGGTTTGTCATTTACTTTTAAACCGATTTGCTTATCAACAGTAAAATCAAACAGACTATAGATGTCGATATCTGCTGTTAGTTCCTGACCATTGACAGAAAGAATATACATTCCCTCTTTAACCCCTAAACCTGGTTCTGCCAAAGGAGCTTTAAAAGAAGGGTTCCAATCCATTCTGCTGTAGATCTTCTTAATGCGATACCTATTGTTCACGATTTCAAAATCTGCACCTAAAACTCCTGAAGAAACAGATGGAGCCGAAGGTTCATCCCCAGGATAAATATAGCTATGACCTACTACTAACTCTCCTAACATTTCATTAAGTAAATAGCTCAAATCAGAACGATGGTTCACATAAGGTAAGAATATTTCATACTTTTTCTTGATAGCTTCCCAATCATTCCCATGCATATTTTCCACATAGAAGAAATCTTTCTGCATAGCCCAAACTTCGTTGAATATTTGATTCCATTCTTGTTCAGGTTCAACCCGAAGCTTAATATCATCCAACTTCAGCTTACCGATATCCCCTGCCGGTTTTTGTCCTGCAGTAACAATAAAATAGCCTTGTTGGTTTCTATATAGCATTTGTTTGCCATCACTACTTATGGAATAACCTCTTGCATTTTCAACAATTGACTTTTCTTCTAATTTTTTAAGGTCATAAGCGTATATATTACCATTACGCATATAGATTAACATATTCTCTACCGAACCGTCAAAGCTATACGAACCTGCCGGAATTGAAAGTGCAATTATGCGATTATTAATATTAGCGAAATCTACTTTGGTTAATTTTACTTCTTCTTTCTTTTCTGCTGCTTTTCCGTCTTTCTCCTTATTGTTCTTTTTATCTTCTTTTTTTCCTTTTTTATCCTCAGGTTTTTCGTCTTTGCTTTCTTTAGGAGGATCTGTTTTTATGGTTTCCTCATCGCTTTCGTTTTTAAAGATGGAAGGAGAATCGCTGGATAGAATAAAAGCGTAAGGCGTAAATTGAGTGTTTCTGTCGTAAGCAGTCATGTGCAATCCAGAGTTAGTCAAACCTACATCGGTACTTGCGGAGAAGATTAAATATTTCCCATCTCTGGTAAAGATTGGCTGTCGTACTACACTCATGCCATCTGTAATTTGTTGAGATTTTTGCGTATCCAGGTTGTATAAAAACACCGCATTTATACCATTATTAAGTGTCTTTAAATAGGTAATCCACTTAGAGTCCGGAGACCAGCTGGATTGAAAGTAATTGTATGATCTTCCTGTGTGTGATCCAAGATAATCATCAGCGACCTTAACGGGCTTCTTTGTATCAATATCAACATAATAAAGATTCAAATGTGCATCATTGTAAAAGAGTTTTTTACTATCCGGAGACCAGGTTGGTTGAAAGTAAAAATTAGATGTTCCCAAACTTATATATACAGGTTCATCCATTCCTTTTTGATCGCGAAGAACAAGCTCATATTTACCATTTTTATCCGAGATATAAGAAATCCATTTCCCATTAGGGGACCAGGCCGGAAACTTCTCATGCGAGCCGGGAGAATTAGAGATATTTCTGGCATCACCTTTTTCCTTTGGCACTGAGAAAATATCACCTCTGGATTCAAACAGAGCCCTTTGTCCGGTCGGGGAGATTTCAAAGTTTCTTAAATCATTTTTCATATCTACATAATGACCCCTTTTAGACAGAGCGTCAGCTTGGATGTTGATAGAAATAGGATTTGATGATTTATTAGTGGTGTTTAAAAGATGTAATTTACCGGCTTGTTCAAAAATTAATTCATTCCCATTCCCCTGTAAAGTGCGAACATCATAATCGCTAAAATTGGTCAGCTTATCAATCTGTTTAGAATTGACATCATAGCTATATACATTGACAATTTTATCACGATCGGAAAGAAAATAGATCTTATCATTTAGCCATATAGGTTTCACATCATTACATCGTTCTCCCGGCACAATCTGAATATCATTTGTTTGGGTATCGAATATCCAAATATTAGGCATTCCCCCACCGCGATATCTTTTGAAGGCAACTCTTTCACGCTCTGTAGGATCGCCGTTTTTAAGGTAAGCCCAATATCTTCCATCTGCGGAAGGAGATCCCTGATAAGCTTCCGGCATTGGTAAAGGATAATCTACTGAACCATTTAGTTTGGATTTATAGAGTCGTGACCCCAAAGAATAAGTTAGCTCTCTTGTTGTTGTGAAATAAACTTCATCATTAGATAACCAGCCTCGCACCACATCTGCTGAAGGGTGACTGGTGACACGTTGCGGTTCTCCTCCCTGTATTGAAATAACATATACATCCGTATTCCCATCATAATTTCCCGTAAAGGCAATCTTTGATCCATCCGGAGAAAAAATAGGATTCTGCTCTACTGCAGGATTTACTGTAAGTCTTCTAGGGTTTTGACCATTCTTATCTGCAATCCAAATGTCACCACCATATACAAAACTGATATTATTTTGGCTAATTGTGGGATTTCTGAGCAATAAGGTCTCTTTAGCTGTTTGCCCAAAACTAATTTGGGTAGTCGCTAAGGCAAAAATTGTTAGAATATTTTTTAGCATAAAAATTAATTGGTATGAGCTATAAAAATAGGGAAAAAGATTTGAGATAAAAGAAGAAGGGCTTTGTTTAATCCTATATATAAAAAAACGCCGGTACTCTCATACCGGCGTTATAATTTTTTTCTAGAAAACTATGCTTCTTCAGAAGCGATTTCTTCGTCAACTAAGATTCTACCACAGTGTTCACAGATGATAATCTTTTTTCTTTGGCGGATTTCCGACTGTAGTTGAGGTGGTATCTTGTTGTGACAACCTGAACAGCTATCACGTTCAATATATACCACTGCCAATCCATTACGGAAAGATCTGCGTAGTTTTTTGACAACTTTAAGAAGACGATCTTCGATAATAGCTTCTGACTTTTCAACTTGAGTAACCAATTGGTCCTCTTCTTTTTGAGTTTCAGAAGTAATCGTTTCTAATTCTTTTTGTTTAGCTGCCAATTCTTCTTTGCTGAAATCCACATTTTTTACTGTAGCATCATAAGCTTCAGTTTTGTTTTTGATTTCGAATTCAGCTTCGCGAATACGTTTTTCACACACTTGAATTTCTAACCCTTGTATTTCAATTTCTTTAGAAATTGCATCATACTCACGGTTATTTTTTACTTCATTTAATTGTGTTTCGTATCTTTTAATTGCAGCTTGCGCATCTTTGATCATGTTTTTGCGCTTCACAATAGAATCTTCTAATTCGTCTAGCTCATTACGAATTTTCTCAATACGTGTATCTAGTCCTGCAATTTCATCTTCCAGGTCTGCTACCTCAATAGGTAATTCTCCACGTACTTGGCGGATTTTATCAATCTGTGTTTCGATTGATTGCCACGCCCATAAAGCTTTTAGTTTTTGTTCTACGGTTTGTTCCATTAACTGTAGTATTTTGTTGGATTTGTGTCTATTTCTGTCAATAGGACAGCAAAGTTAGCAAATTTTTTCCGAATTATGTCTAACAATAATTCTTGCGTAAATTGTTCACTTTCAAAATGTCCTATATCTGCAATTATAATCTCTCCTTCTGCATCAAAAAACTCATGATACTTGTAGTCAGCAGTGATGAAAACATCTGCGCCAGAGCGTTTTGCATCATTTAATAAGAATCCTCCTGCTCCCCCACAAACTGCAACCCGGTTAATTTTTTTACCCAAGATTTTTGTGTGTCGAATAACATTAAGATTCATTTTCTCTTTTAAATAGGCTAAAAATTCAAGCTCTTCCATCGGCTCTTCCAGATTTCCGATAACTCCTGAACCTACATAGTAATGTGCGTTTTCAATTGTTAAGATCTGATAAGCTACTTCTTCATAAGGATGAGAAGACAGCATTGCCACTAAGATATTTCTCTCTGTATGTACCGGAAAGATTACCTCAATTTTTGTTTCCTCTACTCTTTCTTGCTCTCCTATTTTACCAATAGCAGGGTTAGCTCCTTGTAATGGTCTAAATGTTCCATATCCGGCTGTATTATAACTACATTGATCATAATCTCCTACAGCACCCGCTCCGGCATCAAAAAGTGACTGACGAACCTCCTCAACATGCGTTCTCGGAACATAAACTATTAATTTCTTTAATAATCCGGATTTAGGTTTTAGAATAGCCTGGTCTTTTAAATTTAATTTGTCCGCCATTTTAGAACTTACACCACCAACAACGTTATCTAAATTCGTATGGATTGCATATAATGCAATATCATTTTTGATAGCTTTAATAACAACTCGTTCTACATAGTTCTTACCGGTAAACCTTTTAAGACCAGAGAATACAATAGGATGATGAGAGATAATCAGGTTACAACCTTTAGCAATTGCCTCATCGACAACCTCTTCAGTGCAATCTAAAGAAATTAAAATTTGTGTAACTTCCTGATTGGGGTCACCTACTATTAAACCAGAATTATCATAACTCTCTTGGAAATTTAATGGGGCAATTTGCTCCAGATGTTCAATTATCTCTTTAATTTTCGTCATCATTTGTTTTTTCCTCTTGTGAATCTCTCCATTTATTATGCTCTATCAGCAAAACCCTATATTGGTTTATTTTAAACCAATACGTTATAAAATATGCAAAGCTTACAATCATTCCCAGAATACGCCAGAAAAGGGGGAACGGAAGATTATATATCAAAAAGGACCAGGCATAAGTCATTCCGGCTCCTAATGTAGGGTTTTCCTCAACCGCAATTTTACGATCAAAGAATTCATTATTCAGTGAGTATGATAACCTTCTGGCCACTTCGAAGTTCCAGTAAATATTAAAGAAAGGTACAGCAAGAAACCAAGCCTGATTTGGGAGGATACATTGATTTTCTTTTGCAATTAACTTTAACGTATTCCTCACCGTGTTTGCAAAGAGTATCCATATAATTAGAATAACAACAATAAAGAAAATACTAATTCTTTGGATTTCTGCTGTTAATTCTGGGGAAAGGACTTCGTTCATCTATTTTTCATCTATTAAAATCTGCACTAACTCACCTAAGTTATCAATCTGCGGATTGTGATTGGCCTCCAAATCAATAACTTTCCACTGATATTCCTTTGCTCTTGTCGAGAAAAAGTAAAAGGGATCTTTTTCTTTTCCACCTAATGCTGTTTCATAAGTTAAAATATATGTAGAAGGAATGTTTAATCTTTTCTGATTCTTTAAAGAGATAGGTTCTTTAATAGATGCTAAAGGGTGCGGTACATCTCTGGGAAACGCAGTGCTGTCTCTTACCCAAGAAGGATAAATATAAATGCCATCCTTACTTTTTATTAAATCTGCATTGGTGTTTCCCTGTAGATAGGCTTCAACACTTTCTCCATTTTCGGGAAGAAACGCATCTAAATAGATCACCTTTTTAATTTTATCCGGGACGCTATCTGCCACACCTGTTACCACCATTCCGCCATAACTATGTCCCATTAATATGACACTATCAAGTCTTTCAAATAATATTGTATTCACAACATCCTGAATATGTGTAGAAAGATTTACATCAGGACTGGCTAGGTGATAACGTTCTCCCAGACCGGTTAGATTTACTCTATAAACTTTTGCGCCGAGCTTTTCTAGGTTTTCGGCTGTTTTCTTGAATTGCCAAGATCCGCCCCAAGCTCCATGTACTAACACATAAGTAGGTTGTTGTGCATGAAGATTTTGAAGAAACATTCCCCAGAAAAGGATAGTAATCGTAATTAACTTTTTCATCATTTATAAAAATACAATTTTATGCTGCAAAAATTAAAAATATACATGGCTTCTTATGAAGATCAACATTGATATTTTTCCATTCAGCGACAGTTAGTGTTTTTATAAATTCATCTTGACCTGTGACATTACAAGCAACACAAAGTTTTGTTTGAAGTTTACAGTTTTTGATTATTTCTGTCAGCATTTGGTTATTTCGAAAAGGCGTCTCAATAAAAATTTGTGTACTTTTTTCCCGACTGCTAATCATTTCCAAGTCTTTTATGGCTTTTGCTCTCGCGGATTTATCAATAGGCAGATAACCTTTAAAGCTAAAATTTTGACCATTAAATCCCGAAGACATTAATCCAAGCAAAATAGAACTAGGACCTACCATAGGAATAACTTTTATTCCTCTTTTATGGGCTTCAAAGACAACATCTGCGCCAGGATCAGCAACTCCCGGACAGCCAGCTTCCGACATCAGGCCAACATCTGCTCCTGCTTCAATTGATTTAAATAAAACTCCGTAATTTATCTTATCACGACTGTGCTTGCCATAATCATGAATAATCAATTGATTTTGAGGAGTTTTTATACCTGCTTCTTTCAGAAATTTTCGAGCAGTTTTTTCGTTCTCTACAATATATTCTTTAATATGATTAATCACCTCTTGATGTAGAAAGGTATAAGAGGCTTGCTCAGCATGTTCTGCTAAAGGGACAGGAATAAGATATAAGTTGCCTTTTGCCATGATACAAACCTAATCATTTGAACATTATTTTAACATAAAATAATCCCTAGAATCGGAAGAGTCTGCTTAAAATGAAATCTTTCAGTAGAATTTGTTGCCTTATTTTTTTGTTTGTTACTTTATTTCAAACAGTTATGATATATTTTTGTCTAAATAGTGTAAATTAGATAATGCATATTCTCTTTGTTTTGATGAAATCAAGAGAATATATATATTTGGTTGAATATGACAACGCAAACAACATCAGGTGTAAAAATATCGGTTGAATCAACTTTTCAGTCAGAGTACTCCAATCCAGAAAATGAACATTTCATGTTTGCGTATCGGATTACGATTGAAAATCTTGGTGAATATACTGTTCAACTATTGCGTCGTCATTGGAATATATTTGATTCAATAGGTATAAATAAGCAGGTAGATGGAGATGGTGTTGTTGGAGAGCAACCTATATTAGCTCCGGGAGAAATACATCAATATGTTTCCGGATGTAATCTAAAGAGTGATATGGGCTTTATGGAAGGGTATTATGAAATGATACGAGAAATGGACAATTCTATTTTCCATGTGCATATTCCAAGATTCATTTTAATGGCAAACTACCGCCTCAATTAATTCTTTTCAGTCAAGAGACTGTATACTTTTCATATTAAAAGACAACTACTAACAAATATTTAATAATTTTGTGCTTGGAATTTTACGTCAACACATCAGGTGAGTATTTTAAGCACAGAACAAGTCAGTCATTCCTTTAACGACAGATGGCTCTTTAAAGACCTTCATTTTGCCTTACAAAAGGGAGATCGAGTAGCATTAGTTGGAATAAATGGAACAGGTAAATCTACCTTATTAAAGATATTAGCAGAATTAGTCATTCCTTCTAAAGGGAAAGTTGTAAAGGAGAAAGGGCTTAAAGTAGGCTATCTTCCCCAAGAACCTGATTTCTCAGATCTAAAAACTATTAACGATTTTATTTTCAGCGCAGATAATGAACAGCAACAATTAATTAAGGAATACGAACAATTAATTGATAATCAAAATGTTACGTCAAAAAAATTCTTAGATGTTACTGAAAAACTAACTACGCTAAATGCTTGGGAATATGAAAATAACATTAAAACTATCTTAAGTAGATTTCAGATTACCAACTTCGAGCAACGCATTGATTCCTTAAGCGGAGGTCAAAAAAAACGCTTGGCATTGGCTAAACTCTTAATTGATGAACCTGAAATTTACATCCTTGACGAGCCAACCAACCATTTGGATATAGAAACAATCGAATGGTTAGAAAAGCTATTAACTTCAGGAAATAAAACAGTTCTTTTAGTTTCCCACGACCGTTACTTTTTAGATAATATATGTACTGAAATCCGCGAACTTGATAAGGGTGAGGTATATATTTACAAAGGTAATTATGCTTACTTTTTAGAGAAGAAAGCAGAACGGGAGTCTAATGAAATTCTCGCTGCCGACAAGGCCAGAAATCTTTGGAGAAAAGAATTGGATTGGATGCGCAGACAACCTCAAGCTAGAGGCACAAAAGCTAAAGCAAGGATAGAATCTTTTTATGATTTAGAAGAGAAATCTAAAGGTCCAAAAAAGAAAGATCAGGTTGAATTAAGTGTTCAAGTTTCCAGGCAAGGAAACAAAATTCTTGAGATAGATGAGGCTTCCTTTTCTGTTCCGAATAAATTAATCCTCTCTCCTTTTTCCTATACATTTAAGAAAGGAGACCGTATTGGATTATCAGGAAAGAACGGAAGTGGTAAGACTACTTTCTTAAATTTAATTACAGGTAACATCCAACCATCAACAGGAAATATAGCGGTTGGAGAAACGACTAAATACGGATATTACAAACAAGAAGGTCTAAGTTTTAGTTCTGATGAGCGGGTATTAGATATCGTTAAGAACGTGGCTGAATACATTGAGATGAAAAACGGTGAGGTGATCACAGCATCTCAATTATTAACGAAGTTCCTCTTTCCACCGGAGAAGCAATTTGGTTTTGTAAACAAATTAAGCGGCGGTGAAAAGAAGAGGTTACAGATGATGCGGGTACTCATGGCAAACCCCAACTTCTTAATACTAGATGAGCCTTCGAATGATTTAGACATAGACACTTTAAATGTCCTTGAGGAGTTTCTTGAAAACTATCCAGGCGTTATAGTATTAGTTTCACACGACAGGTACTTAATAGATAAATTGACTGATCAACTTTTTATCTTTCCGGGTAATGGAGATATAGTTATTTACAACGGAAATTATGCTGACTATAAACTCGAGCAGGAAGCATTAAACAAGAAGCCGGAAAAGAAGATAGAGAAACCGAGAGATCAAGAGAAGAAAAAAAAATTAAGCTTCAAAGAACAGAAAGAATTTAAAGGTCTCGAACTCGAAATAGCAGAGCTTGAAAACAAAGTATTAACTCTTACAGAAGAGTTATCAAAAACAGCAGATCATGTCGAACTTCAGCAGATTGCTGAAGAGATAGAAAATATAAAAAACATACTCGATGGTAAAACGGAGAGATGGATGGAATTAGCAGAATTAGTATAGCGTTTCACGTGAAACCAAAATAGGTATAACAAAAATCTGTTCCACGTGAAACAAGAAATTGAAATATGTTTAATAAATATAATGTCATAGTGGTCGGTGCCGGTCATGCCGGATGTGAAGCAGCAGCAGCAGCAGCCAACCTTGGCTCGTCAGTATTATTAATTACGATGAACATGGGTGTAATTGCACAGATGAGTTGTAACCCGGCAATAGGTGGAGTGGCAAAAGGACAAATTGTAAGAGAGATTGATGCGATGGGTGGATACACAGGAATAATAGCAGATAAATCCACCATACAATTCCGTATGCTTAACCAATCTAAAGGTCCTGCCATGTGGAGTCCAAGAACACAAAATGACAGAATGCGTTTTGCTGAAGAATGGAGACTCCAATTGGAATCCCTTCCTAATTTAGATATGTGGCAAGACACCGTTAAAGAAGTAATCGTAGAAAATGGTAAAGCCGCCGGTGTTATAACCTCTATGGGTATTCGGATAGAATCAGACGCCGTCGTTCTTACAAACGGCACCTTCTTAAATGGCATTATCCACGTAGGAGAAAAGAAATTCGGCGGAGGTAGAACAGGTGAAAAAGCAGCAACTGGATTAACTGAACAACTGGTATCCTTAGGGTTCGAATCAGGAAGAATGAAAACAGGTACACCTCCTCGTGTAGATGGGCGAAGTTTAAATTATTCCGTAATGGAAGAACAGTGGGGAGATGAATCCAGAGGAAGATTTTCTTATACAGATGTAGATGTTCCTAAAGAACAAAGATGTTGTTGGATCACATATACCAATTCAGCCGTTCACGAAGTCCTAAAAACTGGTTTCGAAAAATCTCCTATGTTCACCGGTAGGATTAAAGGGTTAGGTCCTAGATATTGTCCGTCAATTGAAGACAAAATAAATAGATTTGCAGAAAGAGATAGACACCAAATCTTTGTTGAACCAGAAGGTTTTAAAACTGTTGAAATATATGTAAATGGTTTCTCAACTTCTTTACCAGAAGACGTTCAATTAAAAGCCTTACAGCTTATACCAGGATTTGAAAATGCAAAAATGTACAGACCTGGTTATGCTATTGAATACGACTACTTCCCACCTATGCAATTAGACTTAACATTAGAAACGTTAAGTGTTAAACATCTATTCTTTGCCGGTCAAATTAATGGAACAACAGGTTATGAAGAAGCCGGAGCACAAGGATTCATCGCTGGTATAAATGCCCATCAAAGAATAAATGATGAGCATGAATTAATCTTAAAAAGATCGGAATCTTATATAGGCGTATTAATAGATGATTTAGTAACAAAAGGAACTGATGAACCTTATAGAATGTTCACTTCCCGCGCCGAGCATCGCTTACTATTAAGACAAGATAATGCAGATATTCGTCTCACTCCTATTGGGTATAAATTGGGATTAGTTTCAGAAGAGAGACTAGAAAAAGTAAATAATAAAATAAAAAATTCTGATCAAATTGTAAGTTATCTTAAAAATAAATCGATAGGCACAAATGAGATGAATCCAATATTAGATGAGAAGGGTTCAAGTCCCATCAATCAAAAAGCAAAACTATTCAATATTCTATCAAGACCTCAAATTGAAATTGAAGATCTAATAAGAGCAGATAAAGATTTCGCTGAGTTCTTATCTCCTTTTGATGAAGATACAATTCAACAGGCAGAAATTAAAGTTAAATACGATAGCTATTTTGAAAAGGAATTAGAGATTGTTGCTAAGATGAAGAAGATGGAGGATAAAGAAATCAATCCCGAATTTGACTATAATTCCTTAACTTCACTCTCAATAGAGGCTCGTCAAAAATTATTAAAAGTAAAACCGAGGACTTTAGGTCAGGCTTCGAGAATTTCAGGAGTTTCACCTGCTGATATTAGTGTTTTAATGGTACATATGAGCTAAACACTTAATTTTCAATACTTTATATAACAAACTAATAAAGATTAAATAAAGCAATATAAGACACTATTATAATTTTTATGACTTCAGACTTCAAAAAAGATAATAATTCTTCTAATCGGCTAAAAATAGCCTTAATTTCAAAATTGTTCTTTTTAGGTATATCCATTGTCATGTCATTGAGTTTTATTCAGTGTGCTAACATGCAAAAGCCTACCGGAGGACCAAAAGATTCTTTACCCCCAAAATTACTAGCGATCACTCCTCCTAACCTCTCTAAAAATTTCAAGGATAAAACGATCGAAATGACTTTCGATGAATTTATTAAAACCACCAACCCGGGAAAAGAATTCAATATTTCTCCAGACGTTGAAACACAACCTATCTATAAAGTCAGAAAGAAAAGATTAATAATTGAACTTCCGGATTCCCTGGAGGAAAATACTACTTATACAATCAATTTTGGGAAAGGACTGGTTGACTTTAATGAAGGTAATCCATTTATAAATTATAATTACGTTTTTGCAACTGGTGATGAACTAGATTCTTTAAGCATTTCCGGAAAAGTTAGAAATGGGTATACCATGGACTTTGATCTTAGTAAAGATAAAGAGGTTATCGCTATTTTAATACCCACAAGTCGGGATACTATTTTTGGGAAGAAAAAAGCTTCTTATTATACTACTGTAGATTCTAGTGGGAATTTTAAATTTAGCAATCTACGTGAAGATACATATCGGGTTTATGCCTTAAAGGATATGAATAATGATAAGATATACAATGGAAACGATGAGTGGATAGGATTTTTAAAAGATAGTATTTATCTCAAAGAAAATGTATCAGGTTTAGAATTGCAATATACCCCAGGTCTTCCATTAATATTTAGAAACTTAGAAAAGAAGCTTGATACGGATGGAAGTATATTACTTACATTTAATAGACCATTAAATGAACCTGATCTAAGAATACTATCACCTAATACATTGGATTATAATAAATTAATAAAATATAACCCCACCTTAGATACTGCAAAAATATACTTAGAAAATCTAGAATTCGATTCACTAAAAATTGAACTTAGTGAATATAATCAACCCCTTGATACCATTGATATCCGAAAAGGGAGAAACATTAAAATAGATAACACTATTGTTCCAAAATTAAACATTAGCAATAAAGTAGATCGGGTAAAACATATAGAATTAACTTCCGTATACCCTATTGCATCCATTGATAAAGAAAAGATAATATTAACCGAAGACTCTGTTTCAAGACGAAATTTTCAATTACAACAGGATTCGGTAAATAGAGAAATGTATCATATTAGATTTAATTGGAGACCAAATAGAAATTATGAGTTGATTATTCAAGAAGAAGCCATAAAAGGTCCTTTTGATGAAACAAATAAAGAATTTAAGTCTCAATTTACGTATAATGAAACAGAGAATTATGGTGATATCAATTTAACTTTCAAAGGTTTAGATACAGCAATGTCTTATATTGTTGAATTAATAGATGAATCAAAAGAAAAATTATTTGATAAAAGAATTCTTCCTTCAGATCATGTGATGAAATACATCAAATTTCCAGGAGGAAAATATACCATAAGATTAATTGAAGATGCTAATAAAAACGGAAAGTGGGATTCAGGGGACGTTTATGAAAAAAGACAAGCTGAAAGAATCTGGTATCTAGATAGAACATTTAGCATACGAGCTAATTGGGAACAGAACGAAACTATTGATGTTTCCTTTAAATAGGAAAATTCAGACATTAAACCAGGAAGAATAAAGCACATAATTATGTGGTAATTTCTTTAATAAATTAAGCTGCTCCTCCGTGAGTGGCTTAATTTTTTTTGCAGGAACGCCGGCATATAAATAACCGGATTCACATACCATATTTTCCAATATTACAGCACCTGCAGCAATAATTACATTTGACTGAATATGCGCTCTATCCATAACAATAGCCCCCATCCCTATTAATACATAATCATCTATTATACAACCATGTACAATTGCATTATGACCTATATTAACATAGTTACCAACATCGGTTCCATTTCTTTCATAGGTCCCGTGAATAGTAACATTATCTTGAATATTCGTATAATCCCCAATTTTAATATAGTTAACATCTGCACGTATAACAGCATTAAACCAAACTGAACAACGCTTTCCTATAATAGCATCTCCAACAATAGTACAATTAGGAGCTATAAAACAGTCTTCTCCAATTTGAGGTAGTTTATCCTTCACAGGTAAAATAGTAGCCATAATAAGCTTAAATTAAGTTTAAAGTATTGTATCTTCTAAATAATCAGCATGTGACGGATAGTCTGTTGTAAAATGCAATCCCCTACTCTCTTTTCGATGTGTGGCCGACTTCACAACTAAATAGGCTACCTGAATTACATTACGTAATTCACATAACTTAACAGAAAGCTTAGTATTTTTATAAAAAGATTCAGTTTCCTCATGCAATAATCCCAAACGTCTCATTGCCCGTTCTAACCTGAAATCAGACCGAACGATACCCACATAATCACTCATCAATTTTTGGGTTTCTCGTAGGTTATGGGTAACGAGGATATCCTCATTAGATAGTTGTGTATTAGATTCATCCCATGAAGGGATATCATCCTGAAAGTTTAATGTTGAAAAAAGCTTTTTTGCATCTTCAAAAATACGATGAGCATAAACAGCAGCTTCTAATAATGAGTTAGAAGCCAATCGATTAGCTCCATGAAGACCTGTTGAAGAACACTCTCCACACGCATATAAATTTTTAATAGAAGTAGCACCGTATTCATCCACCATTATTCCTCCACATAAATAATGCGCAGCTGGTGTAACTGGAATAAAGTCTTTAGTCATATCTAGACCGATAGATAAGCATTTCTCGTATATATTGGGAAAATGAGAAAGAATATCAGCCTTAGAACGATGCGTAATATCTAGATAAACATAATCCGAACCTGATTTCTTCATTTCTGCATCTATTGCTCTTGCTACAATATCACGAGGGGCTAATGAACCACGCTGGTCATATTCCTCCATAAATGACTCCCCATTTGCTCTTCTTAATATTCCTCCAAAACCTCTTACAGCTTCAGAAATTAAAAAAGCAGGATATTCACTTGGATTATACAATGCCGTAGGATGAAACTGTATAAATTCCATATTTCTAACTTTTCCTTTTGCCCGGTAAACCATTGCTATTCCATCACCGGTAGCAATGGTAGGATTAGTAGTTGTTGAATAAATATGACCAGCACCACCAGTAGCCATTAATGTTACCTTAGAAAGTATCTTTTCAACATGTCCATTTTCGGTATTAAAAGCATAGATTCCATAACAATTTATATCTTGCGTACGTTTATCAACATGAATACCCAAATGATGTTGGGTAATAAGATCTACAGCAAAATAATGTGTTAATATCTCTATATTAGGTTCAGCATGAACCTTTTCCAATAAAGCTCTTTCAATTTCATATCCGGTAATATCTTTAAAGTGAAGTATCCTATGTTCAGAGTGTCCACCCTCGCGTGCTAAATCATATTCTCCTGAATCTTCCCTATCGAAAGTGGTTCCATAAGAAATAAGCTCTGCTATTCTTTCAGGACCTTCTTTCACCACGTTTTCCACAACATGCGCATCACAGAGGCCATCACCCGCTATTAAAGTATCTTCAATGTGCTTATCAAAGCTATCTCCCTCATCTGTAACTACAGCTACCCCACCCTGAGCATATTTTGTATTAGACTCATCCTCATTGGCTTTCGTTACAATAAGTACTTTTCCAAGCTTTGCCGCTTTTAGGGCAAAACTTAATCCAGCAATACCCGATCCTATGATTAAAAAATCAACTTTTCTATCTGACATTTAATTCTAATTGTAGATGTTAGTGTTAATTAAAACTTACACAACAAATTAACAAATTATGTGCAAAACATGTAAGTAACTCGTTAATTAAAATGTAAAACTTCTTTTTATTCCACAATACTAGCAATTTTCACACATGTATTACCAAAATATTAAGAGAATATGTCTCATATATTAACAACTTCCAAAGAATAATAAATTAACAAGAAGATATAGAAAAAATTAATGGTTATAAATGGAAGTACTGAAAATCAATACTTAATAGCTTCAATTCTGTGGAAAAATTGTGAATAACTATATAATATCGACTAAATGAAATAAAAAACAAACGAATTATCCCCATTTTCCACACACTAATAAACAATAAGATTCTTCTTTTATAAAAGAATTATTAATTATTGAAAAAAGGGAATGTGGATTTCGTTTCATTTTCTTTCTTTACTTTTGTGAAGTTAGAGAGTCAAATAGGAGAATCAACTTAGAAAAACAAATGAATACAACATTTGAGAAAGATTTGGATGCTAAGGGATATATTGATGTTGCAATAGACCCAAGTATAAATTTGGTAAAAGAAATTGAAAGACTTAAGAAAGAAAAGAATGCTGTCATATTAGCGCATTATTACCAAGAGTCTGAAATTCAGGATATAGCAGATTATATTGGCGATAGTTTGGGCTTATCACAACAAGCAGCAAAAACAGATGCTGATGTAATTGTTTTTGCCGGAGTGCATTTTATGGCAGAAACTGCTAAGATTTTATCGCCAAGTAAAAAAGTTTTATTACCCGATTTAAAAGCAGGATGTTCATTATCAGATAGTTGTCCGCCTCATCTTTTTGCTAAATTCAAAGAAAAATACCCTGATCATTTGGTAATTACCTATGTAAATTGCACCGCAGAGCTAAAGGCTTTATCGGACATTGTTTGTACTTCAAGCAATGCAGTTCAGATCGTGGAAAGTTTACCAGCAGATCAGAAGATTATCTTTGGACCAGATCGTAACCTAGGTGATTTTGTTAAAAAGAAAACAGGAAGAGATTTAGTTCTGTGGAATGGTGCTTGTATGGTTCATGAAATATTTTCTCAAGAGCGGATTGATCTTCTACGAGCTGAATATCCTAATGCAAAATTCATTGCACACCCTGAATGTGAAGAGCATATATTAGCTCAAGCAGATTATATAGGATCCACTTCAGGAATGTTAAAATATACCATTGAAGATGCTAGTGATACATTCATTGTAGCTACTGAATCAGGAATATTACATCAGATGCAGAAAGCTAGTCCTTCTAAAACATTTATTCCTGCCCCTCCCAATAATTTGTGTGCCTGCAATGATTGTCCGCACATGAAACTTAATACTTTAGAAAAATTATACAACTGTTTGTATTACGAACAACCGGAAATTACACTACCCGAAGATATTATTAAACGTGCTCAAAAACCAATTGAACGTATGCTTGATATATCTGCTAAATTAGGATTATAAGAATGAGTATGTTTGAAAATAGTGAAAGAACAAACCTGAATGAAATAGGTGAATTTGGATTAATAAACCATTTAACACAATCCGTTAAATTAACTCAGGAAAGTTCTGTAAAAGGAATTGGTGATGATGCTGCAGTTTTGGATTTTTCTAATCAAAAAACATTAATATCTACTGATTTATTATTAGAAAATGTACATTTCGATCTACGATATGTTCCCCTTAAACATTTAGGTTATAAAGCTATTCAGGTTAATCTGAGTGATATATATGCTATGAATGGAATAGCTAGTCAGGTAACTATTTCAATCGGACTATCCTCCAAATTTCCTTTAGAAGCTATTGAAGAGATATATGAAGGTGCTTTATTAGCCTGTCAAAAATATCATGTGGATTTAATTGGTGGGGATACCAGTACGTCTACCCAAGGTTTAGTGATTTCAGTTACTAGTATTGGGTATGCTAATACGGATGATATCACATATAGATCTGGAGCTAAAGAAGGTGATTTAATTTGTGTTTCTGGAGATTTAGGTGGAGCCTATGTAGGATTACAATTATTAGAAAGAGAGAAACAAATATTCTTGGAAAATCCTCAAATTCAACCTGATTTAGAAGGTAAAGATTATATTATTGAGCGTCAACTAAAACCTGAAGCACGCAAAGATATTGTTGAATTATTAGCGTCTTTGGGTGTAAAACCTCATGCGATGATTGATGTTTCCGATGGATTAGCTTCTGAGATATTACATATATGTAAGGCTTCAAATGTAGGTTGTAAGCTCTATGAGGAAAAGATTCCTATTGATCCAATGACTTATGAAACCGCGAGAGAATTTGGATTAGATCCTACTGTTTGTGCTTTAAGTGGAGGTGAAGACTATGAATTACTGTTCACAGTTCCTCAAGAGGATTATGATAAGATAAAAAACAGTATGGAAATAAGTATTATTGGTCATATTACGGAGGAATCTGCCGGTCATTTAATGATTTCTAAATCCGGAAATGTACATGAAATAAAAGCCCAGGGCTGGAATGCTTTCAAACAAGAAGGATAATTAAATATTATTGATTAGAGTTATTGAATTTTAAGAAAGATTTGTAATTTTATTTACCAAATCTTATTAACCTTGGAATGGAATGAATTTTTAGATTCTGCAAGTACTCTTTTAAATAAATTGAGTCTTGAAGATAATAGATCTATCAATGATTATATAGATCTAAAGTTACCTACTTACTATTTTATCTTTGATTGTATTGATTCTCAAATTATTACCTCATCTAATGAAATGAGCTCAGTATTAGGGTATAAAGCTGAAGATTTCAATATTGAATTGTTTTTTAATAAGATTCATCCAGAAGATAAAGATACCTTTATTAAGCATGAGCATCTAGCCTTAGAGTTCTGCCTATCCCTGAATATTGAACAACAAAAGCATTATAAGATCATTCATGATTTTAGAATAATGAAGCAAAACGGAGAATATATAAGGGTTCTTCAACAGACAGGTGCTTATGAAATTAATGATAGTGCTGTTTTAAAGACTATAATTCAACATATAGATATCACTAATGTTAAGGGTAATGAGCTTATGGAATTACATTTTATAGGTCTTCATGGTCAACCTTCTTATTACAATATTGAAGATAAAGCAGATATACAAAAGCAAGCAGCTATAAAATTTACTAAAAGAGAGTTGATTATTCTTAGATTATTGGATCAAGGGAAAACAAGTGAGCATATTGCTAATGAATTATTTATAAGTATTCATACTGTAAGGACGCATAGGAAGAATATTTTACAGAAGGCAGGTTGTGAGAATACCATTGATCTATTAAAGATGGTTAAGAAACTAAAATTATTATAAAAAAGAGACGAATTTTCGTCTCTTTTTATACGTTCGATATTAAGTCTGAATCACTCCTACATTATATTTTCCAATATCTGTATTATGAGTTGCTGCTTCTATTCCCATAGAAATAATTTTTCTTGTTTCCGCAGGATCAATAACACCATCTACCCATAAATTTGATGCGGCATAATACGGACTTAATTGCGCTTTGTATTGAACCTCAATATCTTTTAAGAGTTTATTTTTTTCTTCTTCGGTAAGACTTATATTTTTAGATTTCAATGTTGCTTCCTGAATTTGAAGAAGGGTCTTACCGGCAGAAGCACCACTCATTACTGCGATTTGAGCTGTAGGCCAAGCATAGATTAATCGAGGGTCATATGCCTTTCCACACATGGCATAATTACCAGCCCCATAACTATTTCCAATCATAAAAGTGAATTTAGGAACAATTGAATTAGCCATAGCATTCACCATTTTAGCTCCATCCTTTATTATTCCTCCTTGTTCCGCTCTTGATCCCACCATAAAACCAGTGATGTCTTGAAAAAATATCAATGGAATTTTTTGCTGATTACAATTCATCATAAATCGGGCTGCCTTATCGGCAGAATCAGAATAAATCACTCCTCCCATCTGCATCTCAGTAGCTTTTCCAGGCTTTTTAGCTTTAACAACTTCACGTTGGTTAGCAACAATTCCTACGGCCCAACCATCTACTCTGGCAAGTGCACAAATAAGCGTTTTGCCATAATCTTTCTTATATTCTTCCAGCGAATCTTTATCTACTATACATTTTAGTAGTTCAACCATATTATATGGTTTCAAGCGATCCTCAGGCATGTATTCATATAGTTTTTCTATAGGATATTCAGGTTGAATAGAGGGAACTCTGGAAAATTTATAAGTGGGTTCTTCACCAAACTTATCTACAATATTCTTAATTGCATCCAGACAACTTTCATCATTTGGGTATTTATTATCTGTTACACCTGAAATTTCACAATGAGTACTTGCTCCTCCAAGGGTTTCATTATCAATCACTTCTCCTATAGATGATTTAACTAAGTATGAACCCGCTAAAAATACGGATCCAGTGCCTTCAACAATTAAGGCATAATCGGACATAATAGGAAGATAAGCTCCTCCGGCTACACATGAACCCATAATAGCCGAAATTTGAGGAATACCCATAGAGGATAATTTAGCATTGTTCCTAAAAATTCTTCCGAAGTGTTCTTTATCGGGAAAAATCTCAGCTTGCATTGGTAAATAAACCCCTGCAGAATCAACTAAATATATAATAGGAATATGGTTTTCCATCGCTATTTCCTGAGCCCTCAGATTCTTTTTACAGGTCATCGGAAACCAAGCCCCTGCTTTTACGGTTGCATCATTTGATACAACAACACATAATCTTCCCTTAACATATCCTAAAACCACTACTACCCCGGCATTAGGACAGGCCCCATGTTCTAAATATTGACCATCCGCTGCAAAGATTCCAACTTCTGTAAATTCCTTATCATCATCCAAAAGATATAAGACCCTTTCCCATGCAGAAAGCTTACCTTTCTCATGTTGTTTTTTTATTTTATCTAACCCACCGCCAAGTAATAATTTCTCACGCTTTTTTTGGAGTTCCTCTAATAGTCCTTGCATAAGTTTATTGAAATAATGTAATTTATAATGGTTATTAATATTAAATTTTTATAAATATCATAAAATATAATTTGTTTTTTACCATATTTGTAAGAAATATTTATAATCCAAATATAAACTTAATTAAAATAATATTATGTATAACCTGAGTTCTAAAGAACAATTATCCTTAGTTAAGGAGAGTGCTCGAAATTTTGCTCACACTTATATTAAGCCTCATGTAATGAAATGGGATGAAGCTCAAACTTTCCCTGTAGAATTATTTAAAAATTTAGGTGATCATGGTTTTATGGGAATTTTGGTACCTGAGGAATATGGTGGATCAGGTTTAACTTATCAGGAATACATTACTATTTTAGATGAGATATCCAAAGTATGTGGGTCTATTGGTCTTTCCGTAGCAGCTCATAATTCTTTATGTACTAATCATATTTTAAGCTTTGCTAATGAAGAACAGAAAAGAAAATATCTTCCAAAATTAGCCAAGGCAGAATGGATTGGGGCATGGGGATTAACAGAACCCGGATCGGGATCTGACGCCGGTGGTATGAATACTACTGCTGTTCAAGATGGTGATTATTTTATATTAAATGGTGATAAAACTTTTATTACACATGCAATTTCGGGAGATGTGGCCGTTGTAATGGCAAGAACCGGAGAGAAAGGTGATAAAAAAGGAATATCAGCATTTATTGTTGAGAAAGGAACGGAAGGATTCACTGCTGGTGCTAAAATGGATAAATTAGGAATGCGTGCGTCAGAAACTGGATCTTTATTTTTTGACAATTGTAGAATTCATAAGGATCAATTGATTGGAGAAATAGGTGATGGTTTCGTGCAGGCTTTAAAGTTATTAGATGGAGGAAGAATTTCTATTGCTGCTTTATCTTTAGGAATTGCCAGAGGTGCTTATGAATGTGCACTTAAATATGCCAATGAACGTGAACAGTTTCAGACAAAAATATTTGATTTTCAATCGATTGGTTTTAATTTAGCTGATATGGCTACTAAAATAAATGCTTCTGAACTATTAATTCGCCAAGCCGGAGAACTAAAGGATAGCGGATTAAAAGTTACAAAAGAAGGTGCTATGGCAAAACTTTATGCTTCTGAGGTTGCTGTTGAGGTATCCAATGACGCAGTGCAGATTCTTGGAGGTTATGGTTTTACGAAAGACTTTCCTGCTGAAAAGTATTTTAGAGATGCTAAACTATGTACAATTGGAGAAGGAACTAGTTCTATCCAAAGGATGGTTATAGCAAGAGAAATAAAAAAAGATGTTCAATAATAAAGAAGTAACCTTAGTTGATTGCCCTCGTGATGCTATACAAGGGATTAAAAATCAGATTTCAACCGAAAAAAAAACGGCTTATATTAATCAATTGATACAAAGCCAGCTTTTTGACTGTATAGATTTTGGAAGTTTTGTTTCTCCAAAAGCTGTACCACAATTAAGTGATACAAAAGCAGTTTTAGATGGATTGGAGAAAAATGACAAGGTTAAATTATTGGCTATTATTGCAAATAAAAGAGGTGCTGAAATAGGGACTGAAATGAAAAAAATTGACTATTTGGGATATCCATTTTCCATTTCAGAAACCTTTCAGAAGAATAATACGAATTCTAGTATTTCCCAGGCTTATGATGCTGTTTTGGATATTTTAGAACTGATGGATAAGCAAGGAAAGCAAGAATTAGTAATTTATATTTCCATGGCTTTCGGTAATCCCTATGGTGACCCCTGGAGTATGGATTTAGTATCCGAATGGGTCAGTAAGCTCCATCATGCCGGTGTAAAGAATTTTTCTATAGCCGATACGACCTCAGAGGCTTATCCCGAAAGTATTAAAGAATTATTTACAAAACTTAGCAACGAATTTCCTGATATTCCGTTTAGTGCTCATTTTCATTCATCCGTTGAATCTGCTTTGTTAAAAGTAGATGCAGCTTATTCCGCAGGCTGTAGAAGATTTGAAGGAGCAATTTTAGGATACGGAGGTTGTCCTTTTGCTAAAGATGAATTGGTAGGAAATATTCCTTCAGAGTTACTTGTAGAGCGCTTTAATAAGGGTAACTTTGAAAAAGTATCTGAACTCATGCAAGGTTTTCAAAAGATGATAAGTCAATGAATTATAAGTTTATCCATACCGAAGTTAACAATCATGTATTTACTCTTACCTTAAATAGAGAAGCAAAGCGGAATGCATTTACACCAACAACTGTAAATGAAATTGCTCATGCTATTGAAGAAATAAATGAAAGGGATGATATACATCTTATGGTTCTAAAAGCTGCGGGACCTGTTTTTTGTGCAGGAATGGATTTAAAAACCTATCAAAACAGAGAATTAGACAAACCCAATCCGGAAATTGAAAATATTGAAATTTCTTTAGGAGAAGTTATGGATCAATTAAATAAGCCATCCATAGCGATTGTTGAAGGCGATGTTATCGCAGGAGGCTTCTTGTATATTATTGGATGTACCTATGTATTTGCTAAAAAAGATTTGAATTTTAGACTACCTGAGATTGCCTTGGGTATCTTTCCTTTTCAAGTAATGGCGGGGTTAAGGAGAATTATGTCGGAGAAAAAATTGTTACAATTATGCCTGGATCCTCAACCTTTTAATACTGACAAAGCTATTGAATTGGGATTAGTTGATGATTATCTGAATATTGAAAAGGTAAATGTTTTGATTGAATCATTTGCTGATAAGAGCAGTTTTGCCCTGAAAGCGGGAATGAAGTCACTTAAAGCTATTAGAAATTTGGAATCAAGCAACCAGTATAAATATTTGTTAGCTAGTCTTGAAGAATTAAAAGACAGGGACGAGGTGAAACAATATATTGCTGATAAATTGAATAAAAATTAAGAAACTTTTTTCTCAATCCAAAAGTTATTAAATCCTAAACCAACCTCTATATCAAGTAATTTTTGTTGTAGCATTTCTAAAACAGCTAAGAAATTATATACGAATTGAACTTTGTTCTCTGAATTCTTAGCGATTGCGGAAAAGTCTAATGATTTGTTGATTTCTATTAATTCTGCTATTATTTTCTTTTGTCGTTCAATGCTATATGGGTATTTAACTACTGTATGCGGAATATCTTCAACACGATTAGCATAATTATACATCAATCTTTCATAAACCAACATTAACTTATATAAATCAAAAGAAGAGAGCTCTTCTTCAATCGTCTGTATCTTGAATTCCCTCGCTATTTTTAAATCAATATCTGTATTTCCTCTCTCATGGAATTTACTTCTCTTATCCTCCAAAACCTTTAATTCTTCACAAACCTCTTTGAATTGTTTATATAAGACAAGTTTTTGGACTAATTCCTTTTTCAGGTCAATTTCATTTTCGTTTTCATCCAGCTCCGGACGCGGAAGCAACATCTTCGCTTTGATACGCATTAAAGTTGAAGCAACAAAGATAAATTCTGAAGCCAATTCAATATTTAATGATTGCATATGTTTTATATATGCTAAAAAATCATCAGTTATTTTAGAAATGGGAATATCATGAATATTGAGTTCATCGCGTTCAATAAAAAACAATAATAAATCGAAGGGACCTTCAAAATGCGACAGCTTTATTTCGTAGTTTGTTACTTCCATAGAATCTTCTCAAAAATAAGGATTTGCTTTATAAAAACCCGGAATTGGATACAATTAAGTAAAACAATGCTATTGTTAAATTGTATATATATTCTATAGTTAAAAGAATAAATTGTTACTTTGTATCTTATTTTGAAATTTTTCATTTATGCAGGTAGAAGCAGGACCGCTATTACAAAAAGTTCATTTTCCACAGGATCTCCGAAATTTAGAGGAGTCTGAACTTGAAGAAGTTTGTAAGGAGCTGAGACAGTTTATTATCGATATCGTTTCTGTAAACGGTGGGCATTTTGCTGCTAGTTTGGGTGTAGTTGAACTAACAGTTGCCTTGCATTATGCCTTGAATACCCCTTATGATCAGGTTATTTTTGATGTTGGTCATCAAGCTTACGGCCATAAAATTCTAACCGGAAGAAGAGAGGAATTTCATACGAATAGAATTATAGGCGGCCTATCTGGTTTTCCTAAACGCAGTGAAAGCGAATACGATGCTTTTGGAGTTGGTCACTCTTCGACCTCTATATCTGCAGCATTAGGAATGGCAGTAGCTTCCGCTTATAAAGGCGAAACCGATAGACAGCACGTAGCTGTTATTGGTGATGGAGCTTTAACAGGTGGAATGGCATTTGAAGCTTTGAATCACGCCGGTATAGAAAAATCTAACTTACTGGTTATTCTAAATGATAATTGTATGTCTATTGACCCGAATGTTGGGGCAATGAAAGAATACTTAACCAGTATTACGACTTCCAAGAGTTATAATAGGTTTAGAGACGATTTAGTTGCGGTATTAGAAAAGATTTCCAGAAAAGGACCTAATGCTTATGGTTGGGCTAAAAAGCTTGAACAAAGTATTAAAGGAACCTTATTAAAGAACTCAAACCTCTTCGAGTCACTTAATTTTAGATATTTCGGTCCGGTTGATGGTCATGATGTAAATAAGTTAGTGAAAACACTCGAGGATTTGAAGCATATTAATGGCCCTAAGTTATTGCATGTTGTTACAGTAAAAGGTAAAGGATATGCATTAGCTGAAAAGGATCAAACAAAATGGCATGCTCCTGGCCTATTTGATAAAATAACTGGAGAAATAAAAAAATCTGTTTCTGAAAAACCAAAACCACCCAAGTATCAAGATGTATTTGGTCATACCCTAGTTGAATTAGCAGAGCAAAACAATAAAATCATGGGTATTACCCCGGCTATGCCTAGTGGTTCTTCCATGAATATTATGATGAAAGCAATGCCCGACAGAGCATTTGATGTTGGTATAGCTGAACAGCACGCTGTAACATTCAGTGCCGGTCTAGCTGCTCAAGGCTTAGTACCTTTCTGTAATATTTATTCCTCTTTCATGCAAAGAGCATACGATCAGGTTATACATGATGTTGCTTTGCAAAAGCTCAATGTGGTATTTTGTTTAGATAGAGCCGGATTAGTTGGAGCTGACGGACCTACCCACCATGGAGCTTATGATATTGCTTATATGCGATGTATTCCTAATATTGTTGTAGCCTCTCCTATGAACGAAGAAGAGCTTAGGAACCTGATGTATACTTCCCAACTTCCTGACCAAGGACCATTTACGATCCGTTATCCTCGTGGAAACGGCGTTATGCCGGATTGGAAATTACCATTTACGGAGATACCAATAGGAAAGGGAAGAAAGGTATGTGAAGGAGAAGAGATTGCTATATTATCTTTTGGACACATTGGTAATGAAGTATCAAAGGCTATTCTTAAGTTAAGAGAGGATGGAATTCATCCTGCTCATTACGATTTAAGATTTGCAAAACCTTTAGATGAAGTTTTGTTACATGAAGTTTTTAAGAATTATAAAAAAGTAATTACGGTTGAAGACGGTTGTCTTCCGGGTGGAATAGGCTCTGCAGTCTTAGAGTTTATGTCTGATCATAATTATGATGCTCAGGTAGTACGATTAGGTATACCAGATGGTATTATAGAACACGGAGAGCTAGGAGAATTATGGCATATTTGTGGTTATGATGCTACAGGAATTGAAGTGCAGGTCCGTAAATTAACAAAAGGAATAAAAACTGAAACTTTGGTAGGATAATTGTTAAAAAATTATCGGTTATTCCAAAGACTTTCAAGTCTATACAAGGAAGCTCCAAGGCTTCCTTTTTTTTAAAAAGTTTTCCACATTACAATTTCCTAGCTTAATTTTTGCTTTAAAAATTGTTGTAATTTTAAACCTAATTTATATGTGTTAATAAATTAATTTTGACCTATCATTTTGGACAAAATAGGTAAAAAATTACAATTAAAATTCTGTTTAATAGCGACTTACCTTTTTTTTGTCATTTTAATTTTTTACCTCATTTTTTTTTGTCATATTCGTTGTAGGCAAAAGTTATAAACAGATTTTTTGTCAATTATTGGTTTTCAAGTTATTAACAAATTTAGAATGGAAAAAACGTGTACAAGTGTTTGGGAAAGTTGTCTTGCAGTGATAAAAGATAATATTCCCACACAAAGTTTTAAAACATGGTTCGAGCCCGTTAAAGCTGTACGTCTTGAAGGAAACGTTTTAACTATTCAAGTACCAAGCTTGTTTTTCTATGAATGGTTAGAGGAACATTATGTTGGTATTTTACGAAAGACAGTTAAAAAGTTTTTGGGAGAGCAAGGTCGATTAGAATATAATATTGTTGTTGAGAAGTCTTCTGCAAACCCACCCTATACAACTAATATTCCTTCAAATGGTAATGGTGCTGAAGGTAAAAAGCAATCTATCCCTGTTCCTGTTGCACTAAATAAGAATATCAAGAATCCTTTTGTTATTCCCGGACTTAAGAAATTACAAGTTGATCCTCAATTAAATCAAAACTATACTTTTGATAACTTTATTGAAGGCGAATGTAATCGCTTAGCGCGTTCCGCCGGTTATGCTGTTGCTAATAAACCAGGAGGTACCTCTTTCAATCCTTTAATGGTTTATGGCGATGTAGGTTTAGGTAAAACACATCTTGCTCAAGCAATCGGAAATGAAATAAAAAGAAATCTACCCGATAAATTGGTAATTTATGTTTCTTGTGAGAAGTTTTGTCAACAGTTTGTGGACTCCTTAAAGAATAATACAATTAATGATTTCGTAAATTTCTACCAAGCTATGGATGTCATCATTATGGATGATGTACATAACTTCGCGGGAAAAGAGAAAACGCAGGATATTTTCTTTCATATTTTCAATCACTTACATCAAACAGGTAAGCAGATTATTTTAACTTCAGATAAAGCGCCTAAGGATCTTTCAGGATTAGAAGAACGATTGTTAAGTAGATTTAAATGGGGATTATCAGCTGATATTCAGATTCCGGATCTCGAAACGAGAATGGCAATCTTAAAGAAAAAGATGTATTCTGATGGTATAGAATTACCCGAAAACGTTGTTGAATATGTCGCTAATCAAATTGATAACAGTGTAAGAGAGCTGGAAGGCGCCATGGTTTCTTTATTGGCACAGTCTACCTTAAACAAAAGAGAAATCGATTTGAATTTAGCAAAGTCAATGCTTAAGAACTTTGTTAAAAATACCCATAAGGAAATCTCCATGGAGTATATTCAGAAGCTTGTTTGTGAATATTTCGAGGTTCCTGTTGAAATGGTAAAATCCAAAGTGCGTAAGAGAGAAATTGTACAAGCAAGACAGATATCCATGTACCTAGCAAAAAACCATACCAAATCATCATTGAAGTCTATTGGAAACTTCTTTGGCGGACGCGATCACTCTACAGTTATTTATGCATGTCAGACGGTAGAAGATTTAATTGAAACAGATAAGAAATTTAAAACATATGTTCAGGATATTCAGAAAAAACTGAAAGCATCTTAACAGAATGTATAAAATAAGATAATTAAGATAATAAGAAAAGGCTTGAGATATCTCAAGCCTTTTCTTATTTATGAAACATGAATCTCTGCAAGATTATTGTACTTGTGGATCTTTTAGTTTTACGGATTTCTTAGCTGAACGTGCTTCCACAATTTTTGCATATAATGGTTTTTGTTCTTCAGTTAGGATTTCACTAACTTTTTTGTCTAAATCTGAATTCAACGCTTCAAATTGTGTTGCTTTTGCATCTTCTGCGGCTGTAGTATCAGCTTTTAAAGCAAATTTAGCTTTTTTGTGCTCCAGTACGATATTATAGATTTGAGCTTGTTGGTCATCTGTAAGATTCAACTGTTGTGTCCACTCTGTAACAGTTGCTTTTGCCTTTTCTTCCGGGTTTACCTCTTGTGCAAACGTCAGTGTCAATGAAAATAATACTGCGGTTACTGCTAAAAATAACTTTTTCATGATTTTAATTTTTTTGTTTAATATTTTATTATTTACTCCGTTTCTGTACTATAAATAACAGTGATTTAGCCTCTTTTATTGTGTGTTTGTATCACGTTTGTTACTTTTTAACGTTTCTTAACAAGATATTATTTAGCTCAATGGGATAAATTTTGTTTAAAAAGCTGCTTAACAACTACATTAAGCATGATTTTAATTAAATTTTAATTATTTAGGTTGAAATAAAAATAAAACGAAAAATAAGAAAGTTGACTTTAGTTATTTAATCCTTAAAGAATTACTTTCTCAAGATCTTTGAAAAATAATGCCTCCGAATCAATATTAATTTCAATAGGAATATAATAGGTCGGGATACCGTCTATTTTATCAAGAGCAAGCCGCTGAGCATCTTTCTCCGTCGTAAGCAGTATGACATTACCTCTTTGATTAAGCTTCTTAAATCGAGTATTAATTACTTTGTAATCAAAGTCATCAAAATCATGATGATCAGACATTTTAATATGGTCCAGTTGGATTCCGCAGCTTTCCAGATATTGAACCAAAGGCTTTGGATTCGCTATTCCCGTTAATAATAAAACCTTTTTTGGAAGTGTGTTTATGAAAGGAAAATCAGGCTTAACAGGGATTACACTTTTATATTTTATGCTACTATAATATATTGGAGCGTCTTTGTTATACTTTCTGATTTTCTTTTCAATTTTCTTTTTAAGATCCGTAGGAATAATATCAGGGCACTTAGTAATTACAATAATATCTGCCCTTTTAGATTGATCAAAAGTGTCCCTAAAGTTTCCAGTAGGTAATAAAATGATCGGATTTAATATAGATTGATACTCAAATAATAAAATAGCACATTTAGGTTTTACCTTTCTATGTTGATAAGCATCATCTAATAAAATGAGCTCATGATCTTTTTGTAGAATCTCAATACCTTCTACCCTATTTTCATCTACGGAAACTGTAATATTCGGGAAGTTCTTTTTGAATTGTAATGGCTCATCCCCCACCTTTTCAACAGTATCTTCAACAGTAACTAATCCGAATCCTTTTGTTTTCCTCCCATATCCACGACTTAGGGTAGCCAATTTATATTTATCCTTAAAGTGGGAAATTAATTTCGCTGTTAAAGGACTTTTCCCCGCACCGCCAACGGCAAGGTTTCCTACAACGATGGTTTTAATAGTAAAGGACCTGGAGGAAAGAATATTAAAATCATACAGCTTATTTCTAACCCATATAATAAGGGTATAGAAGATGGTAAAAGGAAGCAAAAACCATCTTACTATCTGCATAATTATTTTTTTATAAGGTTTATTCCAACATCATTAATACCCCGTAGAGGGTTATCAATCATGTTATGTTCAACTGTAAATATATATTTACCGGTATCTGGAAAAACAAAGTTTTCTTTGATCAGTAAAGACCGCTCATAGAGATTCCCCGCAGAATTTCCTATCCATCTGCCATCCGCATCTGCCATTTTCAACTCATAATGTTTGGAGCTGTCTTGTAATGCATTTCTATTTAGATTTATCCGAAAAGAAAAATCGGAATATGGATAATAAGGAGTATGCCTTAAGTTAACAAACAGATCATACTTAGCTTGATTGTCTTGAACATCAATCTGAAATTCAGGTTTAAATCCAATACCCCATAACTGATCAGGGATATTGGAATTTTTTTCATAAAAAGCCCGATCCTGACAAGAGGTCAGTGAAAAGACAAAAAATGCTATGATCAAAAGTCTTGGCATAGGATTAATCAATTAACCCTCAGAGGTATTGTCTCTGTTTTTATTGTTGTTATTATTATTTCTTCTGTTTTTATTATTCGGTTTTCTCCTGTTATTGTTTTTAGGAGCCTCTCCTTTTTCAGGATTACCATTCGCTTCTTTCGGCTTTTGTTTAGGCGAATGCTGTTCATTACTTTGTTTTTGAGCAGTATTCATCGGTTTATTATCAGTAGGATTACGTTTTGGTTTGCGTTTCTTTTTCTTTCTGTTACGTTCATCCAAACGTGTTAAACTATCCTGTCCAACCACATTTTCGTAATCGGGAATCACCACCTTTACCGTTTCCTCTTTCTCAGGGGCAATTAATTCCTGAGGTTTTTTGCCTTGGGCATTCATTTCTGCAAACTCTTTGACCTGTTCAACAGTCAAAGGAATCCAAGACTCCGCATGAGGATACGAGAACCACATCGTCTTCTTGAAGATGTCCGTTTTCTGTAAATAAGCCATACCGGAATACGTCTCAATACGGTCAATATTGTTTGGAATATCCTTTAAGGCATCCATATAACTATCTAATTCATAGTTCAAACAACATTTCAGTTTCCCGCATTGACCTGCAAGTTTCAAGGTATTTAAGGAAAGGTTTTGATATCTGGCGGCCGAAGTTGATACTGTTTTAAAATCAGTTAACCAGGTCGAACAACAAAGCTCACGCCCACAGGAACCAATTCCGCCCAAGCGGCTTGCTTCCTGACGCATACCAATTTGTCTCATCTCAATTCGAATACGGAATGCTTCCGCCATTCTTTTGATCAGTTCTCTAAAGTCAACACGACCTTCTGCTGTGTAGTAGAAGGTAGCCTTTGTCTTATCACCCTGGTAATCAACATCCGAAATTTTCATGGAAAGACCTAGCTCCAAGGCTAAGTTACGAGCGCGATGCATCGTTTCCCATTCCAGTTCCTTTGCTAAATTATACTTCGCAACATCATTTTCTGATGCTTTTCTGTATATTTTCTTAACAACGTCTTCAGGTTTTACGTTGTTCTTCTTAAGTTGTAGTCTCACCAATTCACCCGTCAAAGAAACATGGCCAATATCGTAGCCGCCCGTATTAGGCTCTACGGCTACCATTTCTCCCATTTCTAGATAAATATTGTCCGTATTAACAAAAAACTCTTTTCGAGATCCTTTAAAACGAACTTCAACAACATCAAAAGGTTTATAGTTAGATGGTAAGTCCATGTCGACTAACCAATCGTAAACATCTAATTTATTACATCCGCTGGTCATGCACGTACCGTTGTTATTACAACCTGCCGGTACTGTGCCTAGTGATTTACTTCCGCAACCACCCCCGGATGAGCAACTGCCACATCCCATATGTCTATAGTTATATATATTGAGTTCCCACAGGGAACGTATTGTATTTAAATAGTAAAACTAACTGCAAAGATAAATCTAAAAATAATATTTTAGGATTAGCATTTCTTTCCACAGAATAATGTGTTTTCTCCAGCATATCTATCGCAACCTGTAATTTATCCAAAGAGCTGATTTCACTAAACTTTTGTACAAAATCTAATTCTTGATTTTTTAAAAAGACTAATTTATCAAGACCTTGGTTTAAAAGCACAATCTGTCTTAGCATATTAATGGTGTAGATTAAGAACAGTTTCTGGTTCTCACGACCTAATTTGCTAATTTCTTCATCACAGATTTGAATAATATTCAAGCCGGCATCAGTCACAATACACCTCAGCCAACGGATCATTAAGTCAAAATTCGTATTAGACTCTTCCCCTAATTGATCCAGAGCAGACTGTATATTTCCCTCTGCAATAAAGGCAATTTCATTGGCTCGATTTGACTCTATGTTTTTTTCATCTATCAAGAACTGCATGATTTCATCATGGGAAAGCTTATTTACTTTCACTAATTGCGTTCTGGAGATAATAGTGTTTAAAATTTTATCCTGATTTTCCGCTATCAAAAGAAATAATGTCTTCGCTGGTGGCTCCTCAATCAGTTTTAATAAAGCATTCCCTTGAGTTTCCAGATATTCAGGGAGCCACATGATTAAGATCTTGTATTCTGCTTCAAAGGCCTTCAGACTCAATTTTTTGATGATATCATGCGCTTCTGCAATATTGATATTAACTTGTTTATTATCTGCTTCAAGTTGATTTCTCCAATAGCTTAAGCTCATGTAAGGATTTTCCAAGAAAGCTTTTCGCCAATTATCCATATACGTGCTGGCCGTATCGCCTTTATTCGCAAAAAATGGATAAGAAAAATGTAAATCAGGATGAATAAGTTTACTGTATTTCAAGCATGAAGGACACTGACCACAACTGTCATTATCAAGTTTTTGTTCGCAATTAATGAACTGAGCGTAGGCCAATGCCAAAGCAAGGCTGCCCGAACCCTCAGGACCTAAAAATAGTTGTGCGTGGCTAATACGGTTTTCATGAACCGTTGAAATTAGTTGTTTCTTTAGCGCTTCTTGACCTACGATATTTTTAAATTGCATACCTTATCTCACAAATGTACAAATTTTAATGCAGTGCATTTTAATGTAATGCTTGTCATCTCTAATTTGCATTGCAAAAATTAGATTCTTTTCTGTATTATTGCAGTAATATCTATTAGCTAAAGAAAATGAGATTTATTGTATCAACATCAATATTACTGAAACAATTACAAGCTATTAGTGGCGCCTCAAGTTCAAGCACGGTGCTACCAATTCTGGAGAATTTCTTATTCGAGATTAAAGATAATATCTTAACAATTTCGGCTACTGATTTGCAAACCAGTATGGTTACAAATTTGCAAATTGAAGCAAAAGAAGAAGGCCGGGTAGCTATGCCATCAAAGATCCTGATTGAAACTCTAAAAACATTACCGGATCAACCTGTGGCTTTCTCTGTAGACACTAAGACCCTTTCTATTGAAATTTCAGCCGGTGATGGTAAATACAAATTAAGCGGTGAAAACGCAGATGATTTCCCTAAGATCCCTGCCGTTGAGAATATCTCTACCGTCAATATCGCTGCTCCGATTTTATTGGAAGCGATTAATAAAACAATCTTTGCAGTAAGTAATGATGAATTAAGGCCCGCTATGTCCGGTGTATTTGTACAGCTGTCAGAGCAGTCTACAACTTTTGTTGCTACCGATGCACATAAATTAGTTCGCTATGGACGTACAGATGTAGGTGCAGAAAAGCCAACTTCAATCATTCTTCCTAAGAAAGCACTAACTTTATTAAAATCATCTCTTCCTTCGGATGATGTGAATGTTTCAATAGAGTACAACAATACCAATGCATTTTTTCAATTTGGAAATATCAGCCTAATCTGTCGCTTAATTGATGAGCGTTATCCGGATTATGAAGCCGTGATTCCTCGTTTGAACCCGAATAAACTTACCGTAGACCGTTCTTTATTCCTGAACACACTACGCCGTGTAGTTATTTTCGCTAATAAAACGACTCACCAGGTAAGGTTGAAAATCTCGGGCAGTGAATTACATATCTCGGCAGAAGATTTAGACTTTTCGAATGAAGCACATGAAAGATTGAGCTGTCAATTCGAAGGTGAAGATATGGAAATAGGCTTCAATGCAAAATTCCTTGTTGAAATGTTGAACAACTTAAACTGTGAAGAAGTTGTATTGGAAATGAGTACACCAAATCGTGCAGGTTTATTAGTCCCTGCAGTCAAAGAAGATCATGAAGAAATCTTAATGTTGGTGATGCCGGTTATGTTGAACAATATCTAAACTCTTTAAATCTTGGATTTAATCTATTCTCTTATTGATTTCATTCTCCATATTGATGATCATTTGGTAGAAATTGTCAATAATTATCAAACCTGGACTTATTTAATTCTTTTCCTAATCATTTTTGCGGAAACCGGATTAGTAGTTACACCTTTCCTTCCGGGAGATTCATTATTGTTTGCCGCAGGCGCTATAATAGCTAAACCGGAAACAGACCTGAATATATTTTTGATGTGGGGTCTCTTAATGGTAGCCGGTATTCTGGGAGATATGGTGAATTATCATGTCGGAAAATACATAGGTCCAAAAGCTTTCTCCGGAAAATATAAGTTCCTCAAGAAAGAATACCTAGAGAAAACCGAGAAATTCTATGATAAATATGGTGGAAAAACGATTATCTATGCTCGTTTTGTCCCTATCGTAAGAACTTTTGCCCCTTTTGTGGCAGGAGTTGGATCTATGTCTTATGCTAAATTTGCCTCTTTCAATGTAATCGGTGCAATCCTTTGGGTTACTTCATTCCTGTTCATTGGTTATTTTTTCGGAGGTCTACCTATTATCAAAGACAACTTTACCATAGTGGTTTTTGCAATTATCTTTTTGTCAATTCTTCCACCTATTATAGAGGTGGTGAAAGAAAAATATGGAAAAAAGAAGGAAGCAGAATAAGCTTCCTTCTTTTTTTGGTGTATTGTTGCATAACGAACATGAATTTTAAATCATGGAATTTATCTCAGTCTTAATCGATTTTATTCTGCATATTGATAAACATTTAATCGATATTACTCGGGATTATCAAGCCTGGACCTATCTCATTCTATTCCTCATTATATTTGCCGAAACGGGTTTGGTGGTAACGCCTTTTCTACCTGGAGATTCCGTATTATTTGCAATGGGTGCATTAATCGCATTACCGGAAACAAATCTTAATCTCTTTATTATGCTCTTCCTACTTATTACTGCAGCGATTTTAGGCGATTTTATTAATTATGAGATTGGTAAGCATTTCGGAAACAGAGTTTTTACTTCCAGCTCAAAAATATTTAAATTGGCATATTTAGAAAAAACACAGACATTTTATGATAAATATGGTTTGAAAACGATTATTTATGCTCGTTTTGTTCCTATCGTACGGACCTTTGCTCCTTTTGTTGCCGGGATCGTCAAAATGCCTTATTCTAAATTTGGTCTTTATAATATTGTTGGTGGAATACTATGGGTTATCCTCTTCCTATTAGGAGGGTTTTTCTTTGGACAAATTTCATTTGTCAAACATAACTTCTCTGTTGTGGTCTTAGCTATTATTGGTATCTCGCTCCTACCAGCAATTATTGAGGTTTTCAAATCTAAGTTATCTAAAAAAGCTGCTTAATAAATACCCACGTTTAAACGTTAAGTTTTAATTCGAGTCCTTAATGAAAATACATTTCTATGAAATATCTTTTATTTGCTTTAATCATGTGGGTCCAACCGCTATTGGGTCAAAGCATCAAAATCGACCGTCGAGAAGCAAAGAAAGCATTCAATTACCTGAATGATTTTCGCATGAATCCCAAGAAATATGGGAAAGAAATTCGGGTGAATAATTTAAAGAACGTTAAGCAAACGAAATTAGTTTGGAATGATACACTAGCCAAAGTTGCTGAACAAAGAGCAAAAGATATGGCAAAAAGAAATTATTTTGATCACACCGATCCGGATGGATATGGTCCGAATTACCATATTAATGCCACTGGATATACGCTCAATCCCGAATGGCTAAAAAAAAGAAATGCGAACAATTTCGAGTCCATAGGTGCGAACCATCAAACAGCTGTCGACTGTATCAAATCATTTATTATTGGAAAAGGATCTCCTGGTTATATGCATAGAAAACATGTTTTAGGACTGGATGAATGGAACGGATCCTTGAAGGATATTGGTATAGCCTTCGTAAGGGTTAAGAAGGGTGCTACTTTCAAAACCTACCTCTGTGTCATTATAGCGAAACATGATTGGTAATTCAGACCCAAATTTATCGTAAGTTTTATACCTTTGCATATGATAAAATCCATGACAGGGTACGGTATAGGTACCGCAGATAACGGTACTGTAAAATATACGGTAGAGATTAAATCCTTAAATTCTAAGTTTTTAGAATTAAACCTACGCTTACCAAAAGCTGTATCTGATAAAGAATTGACCCTGCGTGGAGAATGCAGCAAGCTGATTGAACGAGGAAAAGTTAATATCAATATATCCACCGAATATGTTGATCAAACCACAAAAGGGGCTAATATAAACGCTGATTTACTTAAAACTTATTACCGTCAATTGCAGGATATCGCCTTTCAGTTAGGAGATACCAAAGCAAATATGTTTGAATTAGCATTGAATATGCCAGAGGTAATTAATCATGATGATGATATCGACGAGGAAGAAGGTAAAGTATTAATAGACGCTTTCCATGTTGCCCTGAAACAATTCAATGGGTTCAGAGCAGATGAAGGGTCTGTTCTTAAAAAAGACTTAGAACACCGTGTAGCTTTGATTTTAACTTATTTAACGGACGTTGAAGCAGTAGAAGGCAGTCGTATTCCATTAATTCGAGAAAGAATTAATCAGTACATGGAAGAGGCGGTAGGAAAAGAAAATGTAGATATGAACCGTTTTGAACAAGAGCTGGTTTTCTATATAGAGAAATTAGATATTACAGAAGAAAAAGTTCGCCTTCGCTCGCATTGCAACTATTTTATTGAAGCATTGAACAGTGATGATTCTAATGGTAAGAAACTAGGCTTTATCTCGCAAGAGATGGGCCGTGAAATTAATACGCTAGGATCGAAGGCAAACAATGCTCAAATCCAACAAATTGTGGTAAAAATGAAAGATGAGTTGGAAAAAGTTAAAGAACAATTATTAAACGTACTGTAGCATGAGCGGCAAGTTATTAATATTTTCTGCTCCGTCCGGAGCAGGTAAAACAACCATAGTTAGAAGACTTCTTGAAAAACATAGCTATAAAATTGCTTTTTCTATTTCGGCCAGTACCCGCAAACCCCGTGGTGAGGAGAAAGACGGTAAAGATTATTATTTTATTTCCAAAGAAGACTTTTTGCATAAGGTGGCCAAACATGAATTTATTGAATTCGAAGAGGTATATGCCGGAACGTTTTATGGTACCCTACGCTCAGAAGTAGAAAGAATCTGGGAACAAGGAAAGCATGTTATTTTTGATATTGATGTAGTCGGTGGATTGCGCTTAAAATCTAAGTTTCCGGATGAAGCCCTTGCAATCTTCGTTAAGCCACCGTCCCTAGAAGTTTTAAAAGAACGTTTAACAGGCCGTGGTACGGATTCTGAAGATAAGTTGAAAGAGCGTTTTGCCAAAGCTGAACTAGAGCTTAGTTATGCAGATAAATTCGATGTAATCTTGCAAAACAACGATCTAGAAACAGCTTGTGCAGAAGCCGAAAAATTAGTGTTGGATTTTATAAATTCATAAAATGGCAAAAAGTAAGGTTGGTTTATTCTTTGGTTCCTTTAATCCTGTTCACATTGGACATTTGATTATTGCGAATTATATGGCCAATTATACTTTCCTTGACGAGGTGTGGTTTGTGGTCTCCCCACAAAACCCCTTTAAGGAAAAAAAGAGTCTGGGCAATATGTACGATCGGTTAGAGATGGTTAATCTTGCACTGGAGGATACAGAAAACCTAAAAGCATCTGATGTTGAATTTAGCCTTCCGCAACCCTCCTATACTATTGATACGTTGATCCACCTGGATGAAAAATACCCAAGAAAAGAGTTTCTATTGATTATGGGGGAAGACAATCTTCAGGGGCTTCCTAAATGGAAAAATGCAGAGGTCATCTTGCGGGATTATAAGATCATTGTCTACCCAAGACCCGGATTTGATGCTAAGGAGCTTAAAGAACATCCTTCAGTTACGATGACAGATACTCCGGTAATGGAATTGTCTTCTACTTTTTTGAGAAATGCAATCAGAGACGGAAAACCCGTAAAGTTTTATACGACAGATGCGGTTATTGATTTTATAGACAAAAAAGGTCTCTATTCTTCTTAATAGAACGCTTTTCAAAAAAAATAAATTTAAAACCATTTTTTTCTTTTCTTGTTTAATCCATATATCAAAACATTAAAAAAGATAAAAAATGGATAAATTAGATTTAAAAGGAAAATGGAACGAGTTAAAAGGTAAAATCAAACAACAATATGCAGATTGGACAGATGATGATTTAACCTATGAAGAAGGAAAAGATGATGAATTGGTAGGAAGATTACAACAAAAACTAGGACAAACAAGAGAAGAAGTAATTGACTGGTTGAAGAAACTCGGTTAATCCTTTAATAATATTAAATAAAGGTCAGCTTAATATAGCTGGCCTTTATTTTTGCTCTCCCCTGACCGGAAAATAATCAGCCGCTCCTCCTTAACCTGATCCATACCTCGTCCAATGCTTACCCAATTAAAAAGGAATAGATAAGGATAAATTAAGGATGACCTGAATCTCTTCTAAGATTAAGTTGAAAATTTATTATTGGGTTTAATTTTTCAATTTCTTAATATTGGTTTAATCCAACAGCTATCGGAGTGCTATGTAATTGAAGTCATAAATTATTAACTTAGCGCTATGACAAAGAAGAAGCCAACCATACTAGTTGTAAATGATGACGGCATTACAGCGCCGGGAATAAAAGTTCTATTGGAGGTAATGCAAACACTTGGCGAGGTTGTCGTTGTTGCTCCGGATAGTCCCCAATCTGGCATGGGCCACGCTATTACCATTGGAAAACCTTTGCGCCTTGATAAAATCAACCTGTATGAAGGTGTTGAAATGTATAAATGCTCAGGAACCCCGGTTGATTGTGTCAAATTAGCAGTAAATAAAATATTTAAAGGGAAGAAACCTGATTTATGTGTTTCCGGTATAAATCATGGGTTAAATTATTCGATTAATGTGCTTTACTCGGGGACAATGTCTGCTGCGGTAGAGGGAGCAATTGAGGGAATCCCATCTATTGGTTATTCTTTGGATGATTTTGCCTATAATGCCGATTTTGAACATACTCGTTCCTGGGTGAAAATCATTGCAGAACAGGTTTTGAAAAACGGATTACCTAAGAACTCTTTATTAAACGTTAATTTCCCGAATAAGAAAGTTGAAATTAACGGAATTAAGATTTGCAGACAGGCGAATGCAAAGTGGTTTGAGGAATTTGATGAGCGCCTGGATCCTTACAACCGCGAATATTTTTGGATGACCGGAAAATTTGACTTACAAGACCGTGGTGAGGATACAGATGCGTATGCAATTGCAAATGGTTTTGTCTCTGTTGTACCTACACAGTTTGATATGACCGCCCACCATGTGATTCCTGAATTAAATACCTGGTCATTTGACAAAAACTAATGAAGAACAATTTATTATTAGGTTTCGGTTTGGGGATTATAGCGCCCTTAGTAGCATTTTTATTAATGCAATACAGCAATGTACAAATGCAGCTTTTTCCAGATAAACCGACGGGTTTATACGTGATTGCAGCGGCAATTAACTTAGTTGGTTGTTGGTTTTGTTATAAAAAGGAAATGGATAAAGTCGGAAACGGATTGGTTCTGGCCACATTTATAGGAATGATGATTCTTGTGCTCACAAAGAACATCAGCATTACATTTTAAAGATTATTGGAAAATGGAATTAACATTGGGTTTTTCGCCCTGTCCGAATGATACGTTTATTTTTGACGCATTAATACATAAGAAGATTGATACCTTCGGATTGCAGTTTCACGTGGAATACCATGATGTTGAGACCTTGAATGAAAAGGCTTTTCGCGGAGACCTGGATATCACGAAGTTAAGTTATCATGCTTTTGCTTATGCAGTGAAAGATTATGAGTTGCTGGATGCCGGAAGTGCATTGGGCTTTGGAGTCGGCCCCTTATTAATTTGTAAAGAAGAAAAACTGGCGACAGAGCTTTCTCAATATGCAGGAAAAGATCTGCCGGAAAAGCTTCAACACCTCAAAGTCGGAATACCGGGAAAATATACCACGGCAAACTTTCTATTGGGACTGGCTTACCCCGGATTACAGGATAAGCAAGAGCTTGTATTCTCGGATATAGAGCAATCCTTGTTGGATGGAAGCATTGATATAGGATTAATTATTCATGAGAACAGATTCACTTACATGGATAAGGGCTTGCATAAGATTGTGGATCTCGGTGATTTTTGGGAAAAAACGACAGGATCCCCTATTCCATTAGGTGGAATTGTTATCAAAAGATCTTTGCCGGAGGAGGTAAAAAAGAACGTCAATGAATTGATCTGTCAAAGTGTTCAGTTTGGTTTTCAGAATCCAAAATCGGGGTTAGAATATATACGTGAACATGCTCAGGAAATGGAAGAATCGGTGATGTATAAGCATATTGAGCTGTACGTGAATAAATTCTCGGAGAATCTGGGAGAAGAAGGAAGAAAGGCCATAAATCAGATGTTTGAAAAGGCAAGAGAATTGAATTTGGTGCCTGCTACTGATAAAAATATATTTTTAGTAAAATAATTGATAAAAAAGGGTTAGGAACGCATTAGTTATCAACCTTAATAACTAAATTTGGCCGATTAATGTCAAAATGTCTGCCTAATTGATTTGGAGTCATTATTGTACATGCGAATAGAGAAATAGAAAATTATGTTAAAGTTTTTAAGCAAGTTATTTGGTAGTAAATCCGAAAGAGATATCAAAGGAGTACAACCACTAGTAAATAAAATCAAGGAAGAATATGAGAAATTAGCTGGATTGACTCATGATGAGCTTCGAGGGAAGACCTTAGAGTTTAAACAGCGAATAAGTACCTATCTGCAGGATATAGATAACGAAATTAATGATCTGAAAAACCAGGCTGACTCTTCTGAAGATATGGAGCAAAAGACTTCAATCTATGATCAGGTAGACAAATTGACAAAAGATCGTGACAAAAAGCTTGAGGAAGTATTGTTAGAAATATTGCCTGAAGCTTTTGCTGTTGTTAAGGATACTGCACGCCGCTTTACTGAAAATACTGAAATAGAAGTTTCTGCATCTGATTTCGATAGAGATATCGCCGCTCGCAAACCGAATGTTAGTATTCAGGGAGATAAAGCCATTTGGAAAAACTCCTGGTTGGCAGCCGGAACGGAAGTTACCTGGAATATGATCCATTACGACGTACAGTTGATTGGTGGTATTGTATTACACCAAGGCAAAATTGCTGAGATGTCTACTGGTGAGGGTAAAACCTTAGTAGGAACTTTACCTACTTACTTAAATGCATTAGCCGGACAAGGTATACACATCGTAACGGTGAATGATTACCTTGCTCGTCGTGACTCGGAATGGAATGGTCCAATTTTCGAATTTCACGGAATGAGCGTGGACTGTATTGATAAATATCAGCCTAACTCACCACAACGTCGCCAAGCTTACTTAAGTGATATTGTTTACGGAACGAATAATGAGTTCGGTTTCGATTACTTACGTGATAACATGACAAACACAAAAGAGTCTATGGTTCAGCGTAAGTTGCATTTTGCAATGATTGATGAGGTTGACTCCGTGTTAATTGACGATGCTCGTACACCATTGATTATTTCCGGACCTATTCCTATGGGTGATCAACATGAGTTCTATCAGTTGAAACCAAGGATTGAGCGTTTAGTAAATGCACAAAAAGCATATATCAATACGGTATTAAATCAAGCGAAAAAAGCAATAGCTAATAATGACACCGATCCTGAAAAAGGTGGTTTAGCATTATTCCGTGCTTATCGTGGTTTGCCAAAAAACAAAGCTTTAATTAAATACTTGTCAGAGGCCAATCACCGTCAGATTCTTCAGAAGGTGGAAAACTTCTATATGGCAGAACAAAATCGTCATATGCCGAAGGCTGATGAGGAATTGTTCTTTGTTATAGACGAGAAAAATAATCAAGTAGAACTGACTGAAAAAGGAATTGAATTGATTACGGCATCAGGAGAAGATCCAAGCTTCTTTATTTTACCGGATGTAGGATCTGAAATTGCTGAAATCGAAAAAGCAGATATTCCTTTGGAAGAAAAAGCGAGTCAGAAAGAAGAGTTAATGCGTGATTATTCTGTAAAAGCAGAACGTATTCACTCTATCAATCAGTTATTGAAAGCTTATACTTTGTTTGAAATCGACGATCAATATATCGTTGACGAGGGTAAGGTTAAGATTGTAGATGAGCAGACCGGCCGTATTATGGATGGTCGTCGTTACTCAGACGGATTACACCAAGCTATTGAAGCAAAGGAAAATGTAAAAGTGGAAGACGCGACACAAACCTATGCGACCATTACATTACAGAACTACTTCCGTATGTACCATAAGTTATCTGGTATGACAGGTACAGCGTCAACTGAGGCAGGCGAGCTTTGGGAGATCTATAAATTAGATGTTGTTGAAATTCCGACAAATAAATCAATTCAACGTGATGACCGTCAAGATTTAATCTATCGTACGGCACGTGAAAAATATAATGCTGTAGCACAAGAGATTCAGATTCTTACCGAGTTAGGCCGTCCGGTATTGGTGGGAACGACTTCGGTTGAGATTTCGGAATTATTGAGCCGTATGTTGAAATTACGCGGAATCAAGCACAATGTCTTGAATGCGAAATTACACCAAAAGGAAGCAGATATCGTAGCAGAGGCTGGCCGTCCTGGTCAGGTAACCATTGCGACGAATATGGCGGGTCGTGGTACTGATATTAAACTTACAGAAGAGGTTATTAATGCCGGTGGTTTAGCGATTATCGGTACAGAGCGTCACGAGTCTCGTCGTGTTGACCGTCAGTTAAGAGGTCGTGCAGGACGTCAGGGTGACCCGGGTTCTTCTCAATTCTTCGTTTCATTAGAAGATCCATTGATGCGTTTATTCGCTTCAGAGCGTATTTCAAACTTAATGGTGAAAATGGGTGTTGAAGATGGAGAGGTAATGCAACATAGCATGTTGACTAAATCTATCGAACGTGCTCAACGTAAAGTAGAGGAAAACAACTTTGGTATTCGTAAGCGTTTATTGGAGTATGATGATGTAATGAACTCTCAACGTTCAGTAATCTATACAAAACGTAAGAATGCATTGTTTGGAGAGCGTTTAGATGTAGACTTGAACAATACGATTTATGATGTTGTGGAAGATGTTGTATTTGAAGCGAAAGAAGACAATTCATTTGATGAATTCCAAATTGAAGTGATCCGTGTATTCGCGGTAAACCCTGAGATTACACAGGAAGAATTTGCGAGCGAATCCGTTGCTGATTTAGTAGAAAAGTTATTTACACAAGTAATTGATCATTATCACCAGAAAGCAAAAAACATTGCTACACAAACATTACCGGTGTTAACAAATGTGTTAGCAGAACGTGGTGGTATGATCGAAAATATCATTGTTCCTTTTTCAGATGGAATTCGTGGCATTCAAGTTGCTACTAATTTGCAAAAAGCTGTAGAGACAAAGGGTAAAGAAGTTTTCAAATCCTTTGAAAAAGGGATTGTCCTAGCCTTAATTGATGAGGCATGGAAAGAACATCTTCGTGAGATGGATGATTTGAAACAATCTGTTCAAAATGCTGTTTATGAACAAAAGGACCCAATCATTATTTATAAAATGGAGGCTTACAACTTATTTAAAACGATGTTGGCCGGCATGAATAAAGATGTAGTAAGTTTCTTGTTTAAAGGAGAAATCCCGGGACAGCAGCAGGAGCCTCAGAATATCCAGGCAGCTCGTCCAGAAGCACCTAAGGTAAAGGTTAAGGAAATCAAAGAAGAATTAAATTCACCAACAGGAGTGAGTGAGGAAGACTTAAATACACAGGAACCTCAAGTTACTCAGCCGATTCGTAAAGAACAAGAAGTTGGTAGAAATGATGAATGTCCTTGTGGTTCTGGTCTGAAGTATAAAAACTGTCACGGAAAACAAGGTTAATATAAAAAATGATATATAAAGGATTTATAGTAAGTTGTTTATTTCTGTTCGCTTTACTATCTGTTAGTAAAGCGCAGGATAACAAGGTTGTAGTAGAGAAAGATTCTTTAATCGGTCTATTACAGGAGTATCGCGCATACTATTCTTTAAATCCTACTGCGGCAAAAGCAGTAAGTCTGGAACCTAAAACCATTGATAAATCGAAAGCAACTCGAGTGAAAGTCCGTGGTTTTAGGGTGCAGATCTTTTCAGGAACCAGTCGTAGCGAAGCTGAAAATGTACAAAACAGCTTTATACGTCAAAACCCTGATATGAATGCCTACCTTGACTATGTAGAACCAAACTATAGAGTTAAAGCCGGAGATTTTACCAGCCGTTCAGCAGCAACGGAATATATGAAACGTCTGCGGGGGCAATACAGAAATGTATTTGTCTTTGTTGAGGACGTTTGGACATGGCAATAATGGAGAAATATCATGTCAATAACAAAACAAAGAATTCAAGAATTAGCCAAATCCTATTTTCAGGACACGGTAAACAATAGAAGATTTCTTCACCAAAATCCAGAACTTTCTTTTGAGGAGTTTAATACTTCAGCATTTGTAAAGCAGATCTTAACTGATTTGGAAATTCCTTATGAAACAATGGCCAATACGGGTGTTGTTGCTATTATAAAGGGGGAATTACCGTCAAATAAAGTTTTGGCTTTAAGAGGTGATATGGATGCGCTTCCGATTACGGAAGTAGAAGGTCGATCCTATGGTTCTAATAATGTTGGTGTGATGCACGCTTGCGGGCATGATGTACACACCTCGTCTTTACTAGGTGTCGCTAAGATATTGAACGACTTAAAATCTGAATTTGGCGGAACGATTAAATTTATCTTTCAGCCTGGAGAGGAACGTTTGCCTGGAGGAGCCTCTTTAATGATTAAGGAGGGCGTTTTACAAAATCCGGCACCACAAGGAATCGTTGGTCAGCATGTAATGCCATTCATCGAAGCAGGTAAAGTGGGTTTTCGATCAGGAAAATATATGGCCTCTTGTGATGAGCTGTTTATGACTGTTCGCGGTAAGGGTGGTCATGGAGCCCAGCCTCATCAGAACATTGATCCGATCGCTATCACCGCTCAGATTATTACGGCCATGCAACAGATTGTTAGTCGTAATGCTGATCCAAGAACGCCATCCGTTCTATCTTGGGGTAAAATAATTGGAAACGGCGCAACAAATGTAATCCCTGATGAGGTTTATCTGGAAGGTACCTTCCGGACCTTTGATGAAAAGTGGCGTGCAGACGCGCATGAAAAAATGACCCAAATGGCCGTGGGTATTGCAGAAAGTATGGGTGCATCTTGCGATTTTGAAGTACGAAAAGGTTATCCATTTTTAATAAATGAGCCTAAAATTACGGAAGCATCCCGTTCTTATGCAGTTGATTATTTAGGTGCTGAAAATGTAGTTGAATTAGATTTATGGCCGGCAGCTGAAGATTTTGCCTATTATTCACAAGAAACAAATGCTTGTTTTTATAGATTAGGTACTGGAAATGAGGCGAAAGGTATTACTTCTGCTGTGCATACACCTACATTTGATATAGAAGAAAGTGCCTTAGAAACTAGTATTGGCTTAATGGCCTATATCGCAATTCGATATTTAGGAGAATAAAATGTCCTCTCACCATATTATTCGGGAGAATCAGGAGCCAGCATTGTTTATTGCTGCCCCACATAGCCTGGCAGATGATTATTTAAATCAGCTGCTGGAGTGGAGCCCTACTGTTATTACACTTTCGGAACATTATGAGCTATTGAAATCTAGGGAAATTAAAATCGATGTCATTCTGGACAATCAAGCTTTAGACCCAGCTCTTTTAGAAGAAAACCTGACCTTAATACCCTACTCAACTTCTTATTGGCAAACCCTCTTTGATTACTTACAGGATAAGAAAAACTTTGCTGTTTATATTATTAATGATCAGGTTTCCAAAAATGAATTAGAAGCGTATTTAACAACGTTTACTATTATTTTACTTAAGGATAATCAAAAGTTTATGTTCTTGAAGAAGTATGAGAAATGGCATCCTAAAGGCAATATCTTAGAAATTAGTGACCTTGATCAAAAAGCAGAGAGCTTATCGAATTTAGACCCTATAGGCAATAATAGCTATCAGGTTATTGAAGATGGTTTTGTGAGTATTCCTGAACAAGACGATTTTCTTTTAATTGCGGAAGAGTTATGATAACAATTGCAAAAGCTTCAGTTAAGGATGCAGCGCTTATCCAGCAATTGGCTCAAGAAATATGGTATCCGACCTATGAACCCATACTCTCCAAAGAGCAGATTGACTTTATGTTGGAAAAGATGTATTCAGTAAGCGCCTTAGAAGAGTCGATTAATCAAGAGAATACGGAATTCTTTCTTTTTCACGAGCGTGACCTTGCAGTAGGCTTTATCGGTATGAAGAAAAAAGACGATGTATTGCGCATCGACAAGCTCTATTTATTACCTAGTACCCAAGGTAAAGGTTACGGCAAAAAGTTTATTGACTTTGCTGCCAAGGAAGCAAAGAAAATGGGTTTACAAGCGTTGGAATTGAATGTAAACCGCAACAATAATGCTTATTATTTCTACTTAAAACAAGGTTTTGAAGTCGTAGAAGAAGTTGATATCCCCTATTATCAATTTACGATGGATGATTATGTAATGAGGATGAAGTTGAAGTGACTTTTTGTCTTTAAAAAGGATTCTTTTTTATCATCCTTGTCACGGTGAGCCTGTCACAGAGAGGGGAGTCGAACTGCGAACCGTACTCTCCCTCGAAAGTCTTTTGTCTGTTGTCTGTCGTCTTGTTTCTCTCTTATTCTCTCAATTTTTCTACCCTACTTGGAGTTTGTTCACCTTTGATAATTCCAATAGCTCCTTTGGCGATGGCTTCGATGCTTGACTTAATATTGTTTATATCTAAAGTGCTGACTTCGTCTTTCACGGTATGATAGTAGCTGTCTTTATCGATTTGTGATGTAGAAAAAGTATGTGCTGGAACGCCTAATGCTGCTAGAACAGCGTTGTCGCTGCGGTAGAACAGGTTTTGCGTTGTATAAGGGTCCTTATGGAAGGTAAAAGCAGAACCTTTTAGGTTTTCTTGCATTAAGGATCCAAGATTGGAAGCGTCGTAACCTGTAATATAAAGACTATTTGGGCCGAACTTAGAATCTTTACCAATCATTTCAATATTGATCATGGCGACAACTTTGTCAGGATCTATGTTATTCGAGAAGTATTTAGAGCCGTACATCCCTATCTCTTCTGCGGTAAAGGCGACGAAGATTAATGTACGCTCATTGTTATTTAGCTTCTTATAGTACCTGGCTAATTCAATGACAGCTGTTGTTCCTGATGCATCATCATCTGCACCATTGGCAATAGAGTCTTGTCCTACAGCCGGTAGAATGCCAATATGGTCGTAATGGCCAGAGAAAATAACATATTCATCAGGTTTAGATTTTCCAGGTATGATAGCTGCAACGTTAAACATCGGTTGCTCTATTTCAGCGATTTCTTTGTGGATAATATGCTGTGACGGGAGTTCATTACTAACGACAAAAACTTTTGTGTTTTGTTTTGGTTGAGCCTGATCTTTAAAATAGATCTCTTCGCGGGTATATATTCTTTTAAATCTTGCTAAAAGAGCTGCGTGTTTGGGATCTACCAAGATAATGGCTTTTGAAGTATCTTTCTGAACGATTTCTCTAAAGCGAGAGGAAAAATCATCATCGGCTGCAATTTTCAACTGTTTGTATTGATCGTGATTTTTAGCATCCGGAACATCGCCAATAATCATAAATTCATCAGGGGAAAGCTTCTTGTCGCCTAGTTGCACAGATTGATCTTTCACTGATTTTCTGATTACGGTAAAAGATTGTCTGAAATTATCTTCGGCATAAGGTTGTAATCCGATTTCTTTAAATTCAGAAGCAATAAAATCAGCGGCTTTTTCTATATCCTTCACATGTAGCGCGGAGCGACCTCTCATGTCATCTGCGGCTAGGGTATTTATTATCCGTGAAATATTTTCAGTGCTTGTTACTTGGTTTTCCTGTGCGGAAGCTATATTAAGCGTTAGCAGCAGAGATAATAAAGATAATAGGTTTTTCATAGTTAAATATTTGTGATGAATTTAACAAAAAATCTAAACTATTGACAAACAGTTTCATTCTAAAAATGGTTATCTTTGATAAAAAGCAGACTATGAAAGAAATAAGCGTTCAAGAGTTAAAAGACAAGATGGATAACAATGTCGAGTTTCAATTAATCGACGTTCGTGAACCTTTTGAATATGAAGTTTCCAACCTTAATGGTATAAATATTCCATTATCAGGAGTTGTAATTGAATCCGACAAGATTTCAAAAGATATTCCTGTTGTTATACATTGCCGTTCCGGAAAACGTAGTGCTCAAGCAATTATGCTTTTGGAGCAAGAAGGATTTACGAATTTATCGAACCTTCAAGGCGGAATATTAGCGTGGAAAGACGCATTTGATCAAGAAATGGATGTTTATTAAAAAACAGTAAATCAATAAAAAGCTCAAGGTTACCTTGAGCTTTTTATTTTTATGTCTTTTTATTAAACAAATATCAACAGAAAAGGGCTTTTATTGATATTTGTTAAAAAATTATGTTTTTATTAGATATTCTATTGTTAAAGTGATAAAACAATTAACTTTATATCACCGTACAAAGGTAAATAAAAACACAATTTTATGTCCAATCAATCCAATACAACTCATAGCTTCTTCCAAGGGGTTGCACGCAATTTTGATAAAGCGGCAAAGTTCACAAAATTTTCTTCAGGGATCTTGAATCAGATCAAGGCATGTAATTCAATTTTACGAGTTAAGTTTCCGGTAAAAATCGGCGATAATGTCGAAGTAATCGAGGCTTATCGTGTTCAACATTCACACCACAAATTACCGTGTAAGGGAGGTATCCGCTTTAGCATGGAAGTGGACCAGGATGAGGTCATGGCATTAGCTTCTTTGATGACCTATAAGTGTGCTATTGTAAATGTTCCATTTGGAGGTGCAAAAGGTGGGGTGAAGATTGATTCAAAGAAATATTCAGAATATGACTTGGAAAAAATCACCCGTAGATATACCACAGAATTAGTTAAGAAAAACTTTATTGGTCCGGGAACGGATGTTCCTGCGCCGGATTACGGTACAGGTGCCAGAGAGATGAGTTGGATCGTAGACACGTATACAACCTTAAATCCGAATGAAATTAATGCTCAGGCTTGCGTGACTGGGAAACCAGTTTCTCAAGGTGGAGTCCGCGGTCGTACAGAAGCAACAGGTTTAGGCGTCTTTTTTGGGGTAAAGGAAGCTTGTAAGGTTGTTGAAGATATGGACGCTTTGGGTTTAACCGTGGGTGTAGAAGATAAAAAAGTGATCGTTCAAGGTTTAGGAAATGTAGGTTACCATGCTGCAAAGTATTTTCAGGAAGCGGGATCTAAACTGGTAGGGTTGATTGAGTATGAAGGAGCAATTTACAATGAAAACGGCCTTGATTTAGAAGCGGTAATGGCTCATCGTAAACAAACAGGATCAATTCTTAATTTTCCGGGAGCAACAAATATTGAAGATTCAGTTAAAGGGTTGGAATATCCATGTGATATCTTGATCCCAGCAGCTTTAGAGTCTGTGATTAATGGTGAAAATGCAGATAGAATTCAAGCCAAAATTGTTGGAGAGGCAGCAAATGGACCATTAACGCCTGAGGCTGATGAGATTTTCAATAGAAAAGGAGTTTTAGTTATTCCGGATATCTATTTGAATGCCGGAGGGGTAACAGTTTCTTACTTTGAATGGTTAAAAAACTTGAGCCACGTGCGTTATGGACGCTTGGAAAAACGTTTCTCTGAGAATATGTACGCTGAGATTTTAAATATCATTGAATCGATGACCAATCAAAAGGTTTCTAAGCTTGAACGCAAGATTATCTTAAGAGGTCCCGATGAAGTGGATTTGGTTTATTCCGGTTTAGAAGATACGATGATTGGTTCTTATCAGGAGATCCATCAGATTTGGAAAAATACAGAAGGGGTAGAAGATTTAAGAACTGCAGCATTTATATGTGCGATCAACAAAGTTGGAGAATCCTATAAAGAATTAGGTATTTTCCCTTAAGACATAGCAGGATTTTATCCTTAACTTTGTTTTATGAATAAATTATTTCACCAGACTAAACAGGCCTTCCTATTTAGTCTGGCTTTTTATATATTTTCTATACTGCTATTTTTATTTAAAGTCGGGTTTGCTCCCATTCTTCTGAGTATCTCCACATTATTATCGCTGATTTGGGTTATATTAGTTTTATTGGAAGTCATACGTTCTCCGAGAATCAGCGATGGCGAACGAATACTCTTAATCTTGTTTATCATTTTAGGGAATGTAGTAGCAGGAATCGTATATTTTTATTTCATAAGGGAACAAGTAACAGGTTATAAAGTAATAAGAAAGAAATGACGAAGAATTTTATCTTGAATTTAGCACTCAACTTAGGGATTGTCTTTTTAGTTTTAAGTGCATGGGCAGGTTATAACAGTGGACAGATGCTCTATTTAGGGATTTCTATTGCTTTATTAGTTGTTTTAATATACTTCAAAGTCGTATTATTGAAAAAAGTAAATCGTGATGTTCGCGCCAAACAAGAGGAAAGAGCAAGGTTGATGCAGCAAGAACAGAAAAAGAGAGGGAAGAAATAGGAGTATTTAGACAACAGACACCAGATAACAGACATTAGACCTTTAAGGAAGTGCGGTTCGCAGTCGCAGTTCGACTCCGCTAACTGTGACACGCTCACTGTCACAAGGAAGAGTAGTATTAAGTGCTTAGTAGTTAGATTTTTAATAAGCGGATGCCGCTTTGTTGTAATCCTTTCTGAAGTACTCTCTGTCAGCCTAAGCAACCCTGTTTGTAACTCTGAGCGAAGACGAAGGGCAACACGCAGCAGAATCCAACATTCTCCCCGGCCCATTTATAGTTTTTCATTTCTTCATCGTTCAAAGGAAACACAACTTAGATTTTGGAAATGCAAGTGTCATGGTCCTGTTTGCTTCGCAAAAGGATGACGGGCGTGCTCTGTGGGAAGAACAAAGATTCTTAAGCATGCCTTAGGTGAATATAAAAAGAACAGGGTCCGGTATTATTATTACCGGACCCTGTTCTTTTTATATTCTTAATTCCTTTATTTTACAAAAGGAGGTTTTTTAACAACAGCTTTGATTGATTGGTTACGGATAGAAATAAAGATCTCTGTTCCGTCTTTGGCGAATGCCGTATCGACATAACCTAAACCAATCGATTTTTTAAGGGATGGAGATTGTGTTCCTGACGTTACACGACCAATTTTGTTTCCTTCTGCATCTACGATCTCATAATCATGACGTGGAATACCTCTATCGATCATTTCTAGACCTACTAGTTTTTGGGCGACTCCTTTTTCCTTTTCAGCTTTTAAGTTTTCGGAGTTTACAAAGTCTTTCGTGAATTTAGTAACCCACCCTAAGCCAGCTGCTAAAGGAGAGGTATTATCGTCGATGTCATTTCCATATAAACAGAATCCCATTTCTAAACGTAGAGTATCTCTTGCACCTAAACCGATAGGTTTAATGCCATATTGTTTACCGGCTTCCATTATTGCATTCCATACTTGTTCTGCATGCTCATTTGCTACATAGATTTCAAAACCACCAGCACCAGTATAACCGGTTGCAGATACTAATACGTTCTCTACTCCTGCAAATACACCCTTTTGGAAGGAATAATATTCCATTGGAGCAAGATCAATCTCCGTAAGACTTTGCAATGCATCTGCTGCTTTAGGTCCTTGAACCGCAAATAATGATGTTTTATCTGAAATGTCTTTCATTTCTACACCGAAAGTGTTGAATTTGCTAATCCAGTTCCAGTCTTTTTCGATATTAGAAGCATTTACAACCAATAAGTAGGTTGTGTCGTCAATTTTATAAGTTAGGAAGTCATCAACAATTCCGCCGTTTTCATTAGGTAGATAACCATATTGAACTTTGCCATCATAAAGTTTGGACGCATCATTAGAGGAAACTTTTTGGATCAGGTCCAGAGCTTTTTCACCTTTTAGTATAAACTCGCCCATGTGGCTTACATCAAACATCCCTACAGCTGTACGAACAGTTTCATGTTCGTCGTTTATACCAGAATATTGTACCGGCATATTAAATCCAGCGAAAGGAACCATCTTCGCACCTAAGGCGATATGAACGTTTGTTAACGCAGTATTTTTCATGTTAATTCAATGAGATTTTTATTACAAAAATAGGAAATTAAACGAGAAAAAGGGTGATTTACTTAAAGTTAAGTAATTTTAAGACAATCGGTTGAAATAATGAAAAAATGGCAATAAAATGGGTTTGTGGGGTTATTTTCGTGAAATAGAAATCCGTTTTACAGCGTCTGAAACTACACGATAGGGTTAATATCAATGATATCTAAGGCCCTTTTAAATTCCGGCTGAACCTTCGCTACAATAAGTATGTTTTCTTGTGATCTTGGATGTTGAAAAGAAAGGGATTTTGCATGAAGTAACATCGTGTCGTGCTGGAAAACTTCTTTCCATGCTTTGTTTTGTTTATTGCAACCATGAGGTCTGTCGCCAATGATCGGATGGAATATATGGGCAAAATGTCTTCTGATCTGGTGCATTCTTCCTGTCTCAGGTTTTGCTAGTACCAAGGAATATCGTGATGTTTCATGTTTGCCTAAAGGAAGGTTTATTTCTGTAGTTGCCAGTGTTTCATAATAAGTGACAGCGACTTGAACAGTTCCGTTTTCCTTTTTTAACGGGTAATCGATACAACCGTTAGGGTCTGTATGTCCGCGGAGGACAGCTAAATATTCTTTTTTAATAAGGTTTTGGGAGAAGGCTGTTTGTATAGCGCTATCCATTTCTTTATTCAGCGAAAAAAGAAGAACTCCTCCTGTTTTTCGGTCTAAACGATGTGCGGGATATACCGTTTTTCCTATCTGGTCCCTAAGTATTTGTAAAGCAAATTCGGATGTATCAGCGGCGATAGAAGATCTGTGAACTAATAAGCCATGGGGTTTGTTGATCGCTATAAGATCTTCATCTTCGAACAGAACTTCAAGCATTATTGATTTTTTAGTGCCTTAAGTAACGAAGCTGCTTTTTCATCTAGTTTTGAACTTATCCAAACCTGATTGAAAAGTCCTCCCCCAATAATTATGTCTTCGCTATTCCATTTTATTTTGGCTAATGAAAACAGGTAGTAATTTTCTGTATATGTATAATTATTGACAAATTCTTTAACGACCTGATCACCAAATAGCATCATTCCTAAATCTATGGCATCCTTATGTCTGTAGTCCAGCTCTTTTTTTAGGATATTCTTAGTTTTTAGCACCAACTTTTCGCTGATTTTTTCCTTTGAAGGGTTGGTTAACACCGCTGCAAGCAAAATGATTACACCCAGTAAGGCAAATATTCTAGTTTTACTCATTCTACAAAAATAGATTTATTTGATCAATTCAGATTAAAATATCAACCCAAATAGCCAAATGCTCAAAGCATACATGAGGTAAATAAATAATACGATGATAATGAATAAGACTATTCCCAGGGTAAATAAGATTTTTTTGGCGCTTCCCTGATGCTTATTTTCAAAATAATGTTCCTTGAGAAGGTTGATATTCTTTTCATTGGCTTTGTTGAAGAAGTCAAAGATGTTGCCGAAAAGAGGTATGGATCCCAATAGGGCATCCCATGTTACATTTAATAACATTTTGACAGCAACCTTGCTACTGGCTCCATTTCTATACATAACAGAAACAAGAACAAGCGAAATGACAAAAGTGGCAATTTGTCCGCCAAAGGGGATAAAATTGAGGATTGGGTCGAGACCAAAACGGAAGTTCCCAATTTTAAAACGACTATCCATTAAAACAGATAGTCGTTTTACCCAAGCAAAATCTTTATTGATTTTTTCTAAATTATAAACAGGATTTTTGTCCATTTTATTTTAGCTCAAAAACAGCGTCGATATTACAAGTAAGCTTGATAGGTTTTACTTCTAATTCTAAGCTTTGCTGATCTGCCGCGGCTCCTTCAAGTGACGTTTTTGCTGCCATTGCGTAGGCACGAGGCTGAGGCATAATATCATTCCAGTTCAATGAACTATTATCGTTAATCATAATAACTTTACCTACGGTTTCTGCATCGGCAGCAGCAAGAATCTCCGCATTTGTTCTGGCATCTTTTACAGCTGTAGTTTTCAGCTCTTTTTCGATTTCTCTTTTTTGCGAGTGATCATAACCTGAGATGTTAGTACTTTGAAGACCTCTTGCATCTACTTCTTCTAACATCGTGTTTAAATTCTTTAGGTTGGTAACCTTGATTCTGTATTGTCTGGCCTGAAGTAGTTCGTTTGTTTTCTTTTTATCTGAAGTATTATAACTATAAATGTTTTGAACCGTAAAATCTTCCTTTTTTACACCGTTTTTCACGGCGGCATCAAAAAGTTGCTTTTCCAATTGGTCGATTTGGACTTTTTTCTTCGTATTTCCATCCTGGTAATACTCTTTCAGAGAAATTGAGAGATAAACAATGTCTGGTGTTACCTCTTTTTCAGCATATCCCCTGGTGGCTACTCTCCTAGTGTCTTCCATGGTCGTTGTTTGTGCATTTGCGGATATAATCATTCCCAAAAGTGCAATTAGCGTAAGTATTTTTTTCATATCAATCTAAATATCTATGCTATATGACAAAAACCTCTCCAATTTGCTGAAGTCGGGTTTAGTTATCGTATTTTTGCTAAATTTTTAATCTTTTGTGGATTAAATTTAATCGGTATTCAAAAAATAATGATACCTTTAAAAAAACAATAGTAATTATTATGCAAGAAGGAGTAGTAAAATTTTTCAATGAAGCCAAAGGTTTCGGCTTCATAATCCCCAATTCAGGCGAGAGCGAAATTTTCGTTCACGTGTCAGGATTAGTTGACAAGGTTCGTGAAAACGACCATGTTTCTTACGAAGTTCAACAAGGACGTAAGGGACTAAACGCGGTAAATGTAAAGCTTATCTAAAAAATTAGATTCAATATATATTTATTGTGGAAGCCCGTTGAAATCAAACTCAACGGGTTTTTTCGTGGGTTTATTTTTCAAAAATTTCTTCGAGAATGTACAACGAGTTCAGCTCGCCGAAATTTTCGGTATGTAACCTGTAATAATCGACTAATTTTTGCAGCAAATACGAACGATCATCCCGGCTTAATTTAATTTTGTTACAATTTGTGAATGAGCTTTGCATGATTTCTCTGAAATAGGAACTATAGGGTTCCTGAAGAACATACACATGTGCCGGAAGCTTATGAGAAAACTGACCTTCGATTAAATCAAAATAGGGTTGTTCGGTAAGAATTGGTTTGAAACCTAAATAGTGAGAAAGTTTTGCCAGAAAAACGAGATGATAATTAGCGAGGCCTGTATTGGCTTCATCCAACCAAATAATAGCATTTTCCAAAAATTGGAAAAGATGAGGTTCAGGATTCTGATGTCTGAGGACTTTATAAAGGATTTCATTTAAAAACAGTGCAATAGAGCTTTTAACAATATCCAGAGGAATGGTGCGAAGAGTTGGGATTTGCTGCGCTTCCTTAATGCGTTGCAGATTATTGTTCTCTTTATTATAAACAACTAATTCTAATAAATGAAAGGGCTGGAGCATATTGTTTGATATCTTAGCCTTTGGTTTTCGTGCACCGTTTATCAGGTAAGATTGCAGTCCGAGAGCCTCTGTATAAATCTGGGCTACGACACTACTTTCGGAATAGTTTGTTACCCGTAAGGTAATCCCCTTTGTTTGTTGTAGCATAAGTCCCCCTATCCTATTTTTTGCCGGATTTACGTTCTTCTAAAATGGAATTACGATCTATTTTTCGAAAAATGCGATATATTAAAGTAATAAATCCTACACCAAAAGAAATAACACCAATAATTAAGAGAATTCTGTACCAGATGTTATCTGTTTCTATGAGTTTTATGCCATAATAGAGGCAGATTATGCCTATAGCGGTAAAACAAATGCCTCTTACTAAAAACTTGTTCATTGTGAATTGTTGAAAACTATTGTTAGGTGCTTTGTAAATTATAGCGCAAAATACAGTATTTTTGTTAAATCTAAGGTCCTTTCTGACTAAATTAAAAATAATTCGATATTTATTATTGTATTTCCCAAAAGAAATATAGATATTTGCACACTCGTTTCCAAGGAACGATAATTGAATTAAAGACAACAATAAAAATCGAATATCATGTCAAGAATTTGTGATTTAACAGGCAAGACGGCATTAAAAGGAAATAACGTATCTCACTCGAACGTTAAAACCAAGCGTAAATTTTACCCAAATTTACAGACTAAACGTTTCTATATTCCTGAAGAAGATCGCTGGATTACATTAAAAGTATCTACTTCAGCAATAAAAACTATCAACAAGAACGGTATTACAGCATCTATCGACAAATTTATTAAAAGAGGTCGTATTTAATAGGTAGTAGCCTGTTATATCAACAGAACATAGAATCATGAAATTCACCCGTGAGGGTATAAATAAAGTAGGCAATGGCAAAAAAAGGAAATAGAGTACAAGTTATCTTAGAGTGTACTGAGCACAAAGAAAGTGGTCTTCCAGGAATGTCTCGTTACATTACCACAAAGAACAAAAAGAACACAACTGAGCGTTTGGAATTGAAAAAATTCAATCCAGTATTGAGAAAAGTAACCGTTCATAAAGAAATTAAGTAATTAACTTATTGGTTCTTCGGATCCATATAAAAATATAATACCATGGCAAAGAAATCAGTTGCATCATTACAAAAAGGTGGTGGTAAAGAATTTACTAAAGTTGTTATCACTGCAAAATCTGCAAAAACTGGAGCTTATACTTTCAAAGAAAGTATGGTACACAATGACAAAGTAAAAGAGGTTGTTGCTGCGGCTTCTAAATAAGCAGTTAGATATTCCTTTTTTTAAAGTTTTTCTTTAAAAATCTTATAATTAGCCGTTTTGGGGAGAACCAAAAGGGCTTTTTTAATATTCTGTATTTGAGTATCTTTGGCATAAAGCAGGACCATTATCTATAACATTTCCATCATGGGATTATTCGATTTTTTTAAAAAGAAGCAAGAGACAGTAGAGGCTCAGGAAGCCCTAGACAAAGGATTGGAAAAAACCAAAGAGGGTTTTTTCTCAAAAATTACGAAGGCAGTAGTTGGAAAGTCTACCATTGATGATGATGTTCTGGACAATTTAGAGGAGGTTTTAGTTACTTCTGACGTAGGTGTTACCACAACATTAAAGATCGTAGATCGTATCCAAAAGCGCGTTGCAGAGGATAAGTATGTGAGCACGGATGATTTGAATCGATTATTGAAAGATGAAATTCAAGGACTCTTAGCTGAGAATAACAGTAATGACTTCGAAACCTTTGAATACGGAAATCAGAAACCGTATGTCATTATGGTGGTTGGGGTAAACGGTGTTGGCAAGACCACTACTATCGGCAAACTGGCACATCAACTGAAAGAAGCGGGAAATAAGGTTGTTTTGGGAGCTGCTGATACTTTCAGAGCTGCGGCGGTTGACCAAATTCAACTTTGGGGCGACCGGGTTGGTGTACGTGTTGTAGCACAACCCATGGGATCTGATCCTGCATCGGTTGCATTTGATACAGTGAAATCCGCAGTAGCGAATGGTGATGATGTCGCTATTATCGATACGGCAGGCCGTTTGCATAATAAGGTGGGCTTGATGAACGAATTAACGAAGATCAAAAATGTTATGCAAAAGGTAATTCCTGATGCACCACATGAGATTTTATTAGTTCTGGATGCCTCAACAGGTCAAAATGCAATTGAACAAGCAACTCAATTTACACAAGCTACCGATGTCAATGCATTGGCATTAACAAAATTAGACGGAACCGCAAAAGGTGGTGTCGTTATCGGCATCTCTGATCAATTTAAAATTCCTGTTAAATACATTGGAGTGGGAGAGAAGATCGGTGATTTGCAATTATTTAACAAAAAGGATTTTGTAGACTCACTATTTAAGTAGGCTACAGTACTATATGAAAACGAAAAAAGCTAAAATAGCTCCAAACATCATTAAACCGAGAGTAAATGTTGTAACCTTAGGTTGTTCAAAGAATATTCACGATAGTGAGGTCTTGATGGGGCAGTTAAAAGGCAACCAGATGGAAGTCGTTCACGAGGCTTCTAATATCCAGGCAAACGATATTGTGGTTATCAATACCTGTGGTTTCATTGATAACGCGAAACAAGAATCTATTGATACTATCCTGCAGTTTTCGGAGCTAAAGGACCAAGGAAGGGTGAATAAGGTGATCGTGACAGGGTGTTTATCAGAGCGCTATAAGCCGGATTTACAATCAGAAATTCCAAATGTTGATGCTTTTTTTGGGACAAATGACTTGCCGGACTTATTGTCCACAATCGGTGCTGATTATAAGCATGAATTGTTAGGAGAGCGCTTATTGACTACACCTTCTCATTTCTCTTACTTCAAAATTGCTGAAGGTTGCAACAGACCATGTTCATTCTGTGCAATTCCTTTAATGCGTGGGAAGCACGTGTCGAAATCAATTGATGATCTAGTAAAAGAAGCGAAGTTCTTAGCATCTAACGGTACGAAAGAACTCATTTTAATTGCGCAGGATTTAACTTACTATGGTTTAGATATTTATGGCAAGCGGAATCTTTCAGATCTAATGCGTCATCTATCAGATGTTGACGGAATCGAGTGGATTCGTTTACAATATGCTTATCCTTCCGGTTTTCCGATGGATATTTTAGATGCCATGAATGAGCGTTCTAATATCTGTAATTATTTAGATATGCCATTGCAGCACATCTCAGATCGTATGCTTACTTCAATGCGCCGTGGCACAAGTAAACAAAAGCAGATTGACCTGGTTAACAAGATCAGAGATAAGGTGCCTGATATAGCATTAAGAACTACTTTGATTTGTGGGTATCCTGATGAAACTGAAAAGGATTTCCAAGAAATGCTGGAATGGGTTGAAGAAACGAGGTTTGATCGTTTAGGGTGTTTTACCTATTCTCATGAAGAAAAAACCCATGCTTACGACTTAATGGATAATGTTCCGGAAGAAGTGAAACAAGATCGCGTGGATCAGATAATGGATGTTCAGCAGGGTATTTCCTATGACATCAATCAAGAGAAGGTTGGGAAAACGTTCAAAGTTTTGGTCGATAGGGTAGATGGAGATTATTTTATAGGTAGAACGGAATTTGATTCACCGGAAGTAGATAATGAAGTCGTATTGGAGGCTAAAACCAACTACGCACGAATCGGAGATTTTGTCCAAGTACATGTAGATCGGGCAGAAGATTTTGATTTATATGGTAATATTGTCAAATAACGATAACTTTTGTGGCGAGTAGTCTTGCTTTTTTTAAATTTTTGTACTTTGTATAATATTGCGTATACTTTGTAAAAGTTTAATAGAGGTAAATGAAAGCCACATATATTGATTACAGCGACACAAACAGCTTTTCCAAAACCCTAATTTCATACCTGAACCGAAATGAAGCCTTAGCTGATTTTTACGGTAATACTCCAGATATTGAAGGCTTTAGGGATCAAATAAGTCAGAAAAAAAATTTTTCTCATCGCGAGATCCTCACCCGGATTTTGTCGGATCAATATGGAGATTTATTAACTTCCTCTCCCGAAGTAGCCCAGAATATTCTTCGCTTAAAAAACAGTAATACCTTTACGGTTACTACTGGGCATCAATTGAATATTTTTACGGGGCCCTTGTATTTTATCTTTAAGATTGTTACCGCTATTAAATTGGCTGATGATTTAAAGAAGGCTTTTCCTGATTATGATTTTGTTCCGGTCTATTGGATGGCGACAGAAGATCATGATTTTGAGGAAATCAATCATACCAGAGTATTCGGAAAGAAAATAACCTGGGATGTTGAGGCGACATCTGCAACAGGGAGAATAAGTACGGAAAGCTTTGTTGAAACGGTAAAACAATATTGTAATACTTTCGGGCTTTCGGAAAACGCTACTGAATTAACGGAGCTGGTTGAAGAAGCCTATTTACAAAATAAAAGCCTCGCTGAAGCGACTCGTATTTTCGTAAATTCTCTTTTTAAACAGTATGGCCTGATTATTATAGATGCTGACAGAAAGGAACTAAAAAAACTATTTGTTCCGATTATGGAGCAAGATATTTTGAAAGAAAAAAGCTTCAAAGCCATCGAAGAGACTTCCGAGAAACTTCTTAATGCCGGTTTTTCTACTCAGGTTCACACCCGAGAGATCAATTTCTTTTATTTGACGGATGAATTTAGAGAACGTATTGTGCAAACTGAGGATGGTCAGTTTGAGGTTTTGCATCAAGGATTGTTTTTTTCTGAGGAAGAGATCAAAAAGGAAATACATAGTCATCCGGAAAGGTTTAGCCCTAATGTGGTGATGCGACCAATGTATCAAGAGGTTATTTTACCGAACTTAGCATATATAGGCGGAGGCGCGGAAATTGTATATTGGCTACAACTCAAGGCTAATTTTAAACAATATTCAGTTCCGTTTCCGATATTAATTCCCAGAAACTCAGCCTTAATAACAGATGATCAGGTGGCAAGTAAGATATTTAGGTTGGATTTTACCTTTAAAAGTATATTTAAACCTTCCGACATCCTAAAGAAAGATTATGTAAAACGTATTACTAAGCATCGTTTAAACTTACAGGATGAATGGATGGAATTTAATGCCATCTTTGGAAAAATAAAATTGCGGACACATAAAATAGATCCGAGCTTAGGGCCAAGTACAGATGCCGTAAAAGCAAGACTTAAGAAAGCAGTGAATAACCTGGAAAAGAAATTACTTAAAGCAGAGAAGCGAAATCATCAGGACGCTTTGATTCAGATTGATAGGGTAAAAGACAAGTTGTTTCCGAATGGCGTTTTGCAAGAACGTTCGGAGAATTTTGCAGAGCTTTATTTAAAGCATGGTTCTGATTTAATTCCAGATCTTGTTAAGAACTTTAACCCATTAGATTTTAAATTCACTATCCTTTATTAAGATGGAACAAGAAGAATTATTAAGGAGTAATTTTTATCGATATTATTCAGAGAAAGCCATGCTGAATGATGCTGATTTTGAGCAGCTACTTCCATATTTTGAATTTAAGGATATTCCCCACAACCAATATATTCTTAGAGCAGGAGAGGTATGTAAATCTTTTTTATTTGTTGAAGAGGGTTTATTACAATTCCATTCTTTAGACGAAAAAGGAGGTGAACATATTCTACAGTTTGCACCGGAGGAGTGGCTGGTGTCTGACCGTTCAAGTATGTATTTTGATGAACCCTCCTTGCACTATATTAAAGCGATAGAACCAAGTAAAGTCGTCTTCATGCATCCAAATTTCTTTCTGGAGGCAGGAAAGTTGAAGTATGAATTTTCTGTTTTTACAGAAAGATCATTACAACGGAGCGTTTATTTCTTACAGCGTAGAATCAATTCTTTATTGGCTATGACTGCTAAAGAGCGTTATTTAGAGTTTATGGCGCTTTATCCCAACCTTTTACTCCGCGTTCCACAATGGATGATTGCTTCTTATCTTGGGATTACACCAGAGAGCTTAAGCAGAGTAAGACGGGAAATTGCTAAAGACAGCTTTTAACAGACAAGAAACATTTTAGGAAGAAATTATTTTAAAATAGTTCTGCCATCATACATCTTGCACTACCACCACCATATTTTTCAATGCTAAATAGGGGAGCATGAACAATCCTGCCATGCTTTTCTAATTTTTCAATTTGCTTTTCGGAGAATGAATCATACGCCTGAGAACTCATACAAATTATAGGGTCTCCGTCGATATTCTTTACTTCAAGAATATTCCCGGCAAAGGAATTCATCTGTTTTTCGGAGATTTCTATCAGCTCTCTTCCTACAGAAATTAACTGTGCTATCACGAGTTCTCTTTCTTCAGAGTTTCGAATGGTATCCAGGCAAATTAAACTGAAGTTTGTGCCGATTGACATCATTACATTTGTATGGTAGATGGGCAGAAAAAGATCACCTACATGCTGTGTTGAATTGAAAACAATGGGTTTATACTCCTGATCTTTGCAGAATATCATAAATAATTCTTCATTTGCTCTTTCGGAAATTGAGCAATATGCGATCTTATTTACCCGATCTAATATCATTGATCCGGTACCTTCTAAAAACATATTTTTGTCTTCATATACCGTATAATCCTGGATAATTTCATAATGCTTACCTGCCATATCCAACTTGCCTACATAATTCAGTAGTCTTTCATTTCTACGGTTTTCTGCAAACATTGGGTATATAATTGCTTTATTATAATGGAAAGAGATAACGTTATTAGGAAAAATACTATCAGGAGTATCTAACTTTCCCGAATCCTGAACGACAAAAACCTTGATACCCGCCTCCTTAAGAGCCTTGACAAAATTATCAAATTCAGCAGCAGCAAGATCAGCTAACCGATCTGTTCTTTCATTTTCAGCTTGGAAATAATTATTAACCGCTGTTTCCTCATTTCGACGAAAGAAAAATGGTCTTACCATTAATAAACTATTAGTCGTTTGCATCATCTATTCTCTAATTAAAGGTAAAGTAGAACAACGAAGTAATCCTTCTTGTTTTCCTATTTCATGATAAGGGATTTCTTCTACAATAAAGCCTTGCTGCCTCAACCAGGTATTTAATCTGTTAAATCTTTTTTCACTCACAATTACATTAGGTGCAATTGAGAACACATTAGAAAACATTTCGTACATCTCCTCGGCCGTAATCTGAAAGAGGTTTTCTTTCCCGAACAGGTTAATTAGGTGGTCCGAATCTTCTTTTTTGCTAAATCCACCTGGAAATATAATAGCTTTATCTTTACCAATAGGTTGAAAACAACAATCTAAATGTAAAGCATTAGCTTTTGGGTCTACCATGGATTTAATAAGATCAAAAGCTTTGACGGTTTTATGGGGAAATAAGTTTTTTATAAAATCGACGCCCTCTTTATTTGTTCTCGCCGTATTTATATTTGAGTAGTCTTTGCCACTATATGTTCCGATAAAAATGAAATCTTTCCATAGTATAACATCACCTCCTTCCATATGAACATTTTCAGGGGCAGAGATGAACTTATCGGGATCAATTAAGTCGATAATGTATTGTATCGCTTTCCATTCTTGCGCACGATCAGGAAGAATGTTTGATTTGATGAAAAGATCATCAATTACAAAGCCGATATCACGGGTGAATATTTGATTGAGGTTTGGAATAACTTCCGGACGATACACTTTTACTCCATATCGATTGAGTACATCGTTGAAGGATGTTAATTCATTGACCATATCATGTTCAGTAGGATAAGTACCGGCAAGTATATGCTCTAAGGATTTCGGGTCATACGCTTCTTCAGCTTTTGGCGTGGGGCCGTTGCGGTCAGCAATACCTAATATTACAGCTTGTAAACGATTGGTTTCATTCTTAACATTCAATTTTAACATATAATTTAAGCCTTGATTTCAGCCTAAATTAACAAAGATTCCCATTTTAAATATGACTAAAAAAATTATTGTAAATATTTAATTTTTGGTTCTTTAATAATGCATATTAAATAGTAAAGTAGGGGATTTAGATGCTGAAAATGGAATGATTTTAGGGTTTAATTGCCTTTTTTTTAATGCTTAGGTCACTTTGCTTTTTAAGAATAGGATTTATCCTCAAGCTTTAATTTAAGGGTTTCAAAATTTATTCTAAAATATACTCATGTATTGTTAATTGAACATGGAAATCATTGTTTGTAATTCAAAGAAATGTGCAATCGATTGCTTTGTTAATAAAAGTGTTCGAGGGGGAGGTGCACATTAAATTTACCTTTAAAATCCGTATCTTTGCACATCTAAATTTTTAAACAGGATTTCTGTTGAAATATTTTGGATAACAGATAGTTAATCAGTCTCAAAAGTTACAATCAATACTTAAAATGAGTAACGTATTTTACCAAGAAAAATTTGAGGATCGTCACAATGGTCCTAGCTCTACACAGGTAGAGGACATGTTAAACGTGCTTGGTGTAGGATCGGTAGATGAGTTGATCGATCAAACGGTTCCTGCACAGATTCGTAAAAAAGAACCATTAGATCTTCCTGCTGCATTAAGTGAGGTTTCTTATTTAGAGAAAATAGCTCAGATAGCGGAAAAGAATAAGGTTTTCAAATCTTATATCGGTCAGGGTTATTATGATGTTGTCCTTCCGGGAGTTATTCAGCGTAACGTTTTCGAAAATCCAGGATGGTATACGCAATACACACCTTATCAAGCAGAAATTGCTCAAGGTCGTTTACAAGCCCTTTTAAATTTTCAGACGATGGTGTCTGACTTAACCGGATTGGAAATTGCGAACGCTTCATTGTTAGATGAGGCAACAGCTTCGGCAGAAGCCATGTTTATGCTTTATAGTACTCGTAAGCAAAAGGATGCTAATGTATTCTTGGTAACTCCAAATATTTACCCGCAGACTTTAGATGTTCTTCAAACTAGGGCGGTTCCATTTGGTGTTGAAATTCGTGTGGCAGATTTAACAGTTGAGCATTTGACAGATGATGTTTTTGCTGTATTTGTTCAATATCCTGCAGCTGATGGTACAGTAAATGATTATAAAGAATTTACTGCCTATGCTCATGATAAGGAAATCACAGTTTGTGTTGCTACAGATTTAATGTCTTTGGCATTATTAACTCCTCCGGGAGAATGGGGAGCAGACGTGGTTGTAGGGAACTCACAGCGTTTTGGTGTTCCAATGGGATTTGGTGGTCCTCATGCTGCATTCTTTGCTACTAAAGACAGCTATAAACGTAATATCCCTGGAAGAATCATTGGTGTAACTTCTGATTCAAATGGTGAATATGCATTACGTATGGCTTTGCAAACACGTGAGCAACATATTCGTAGAGATAAGGCTTCTTCAAATATTTGTACAGCACAGGCATTACTTGCTATAATGGCTTCTTTCTATGCTGTATATCATGGTCCAAAGGGCATTAAAAATATTGCAGAACGCATTAATGACTTAACGAAACTTACTGATAAAGCCATTCAGTCATTGGGTTATACCCAATTGAATGAGTCTTATTTTGACACCTTACGTTTTGATGTAGGTGAACAAGCTGGAGGCTTAAAGAGCGAAGCACTAAATAATGAGTTAAACTTTTTCTATCAAGATGGTACCGTAGGGATCAGCATTGATGAGACAACTACTTTCGCTGATATTCAGACGATCGTTAAGGTTTTTGCTAAAATCAAAGGCAAAACGGTTAATGATGTTGATTTGGACGGATTGGTAGATACATTAGGAACATCGATTCCTGAGCATTTGGAAAGATCTTCAGAATTTTTAACTCACCCAGTATTCAACAGCTATCATTCAGAAAGCGAAATGCTTCGTTACATTAAATCTTTAGAAGCAAAAGACCTTTCTTTATGTCATTCCATGATTCCTTTGGGTTCATGTACTATGAAATTGAATGCTACAGCAGAGATGGTTCCTGTAACCTGGGCTCGTTTTGGTGGTTTGCATCCATTTGCACCTGTTGATCAAACTTCAGGGTATATGCAATTGATCAATGAATTGAATGATTGGTTGTGTGAAATCACAGGATTTGCGAAGATGTCTTTTCAGCCAAATTCAGGAGCACAGGGTGAATATGCCGGTTTAATGGTTATTCGCGCATATCACCATAGCCGTGGAGATTTTGAAAGAAACATCTGTTTAATTCCTGCTTCAGCACACGGAACAAACCCTGCTTCAGCATCTATGGCAGGTTTAAAGGTTGTTGTCGTTAAATGTGATGAGCGCGGAAACATAGATGTAGAAGATCTAAGAGCTAAGGCGACTGAGCACTCTGCTCATTTGAACTCTTTAATGGTTACTTACCCTTCTACACACGGTGTATTTGAAGAGCCTATTATAGAAATCTGTAATATTATCCACGAAAACGGTGGCCAGGTATATATGGACGGTGCAAACATGAATGCACAGGTAGGATTAACTAGTCCGGGATATATTGGTGCTGATGTTTGTCACCTGAACTTACATAAGACTTTCTGTATTCCTCACGGAGGTGGTGGTCCAGGTATGGGTCCTATTGGTGTTGCAGCACACTTAGTACCATTCCTTCCAAATCATGAGATTATTGAAATCTCAGGAGAAGAGGGTATTTCAGCTGTTTCAGCTGCACCGTTTGGTTCAGCTTCGATCTTAGTTATCTCTCATGCTTATATTGCAATGATGGGTGGCGAAGGATTAACAAATGCTACAAAGACAGCTATTTTAAATGCTAATTATATTAAAGCACGTTTAGAGAATCATTACCCTGTATTATATGCAGGAGCAAATGGCCGTTGTGCACACGAAATGATCTTGGATTGTCGTGCCTTTAAGAATGTAGGTATTGAGGTAGCAGATATTGCTAAGCGTTTAATGGATTATGGATTCCATGCTCCAACTGTTTCATTCCCTGTGGCAGGGACTTTAATGGTAGAACCTACCGAATCGGAGTCTAAACCAGAGCTGGATAGATTCTGTGATGCTTTAATTGGTATCCGTTCAGAAATTGCAGCGATTGAATCAGGAGAAGCTGATCAAAAAGAGAATGTTTTGAAGGGCGCTCCACATACAGCTAGAGTGGTAACTGCTGATGAATGGGATAAACCTTATTCACGTCAAACTGCAGCATACCCTATTGAATACTTAAGAATTAATAAATTCTGGCCGTCAGTAGGACGCGTAAATGATTCTCAAGGAGATAGAACGTTAATTTGTTCATGTCCTCCGATTGAAGCTTACGCAGAAGCTTAAAACCAGTCTATAACAAAAACTTAATATAGCCTTTTCTCGATTTTACAGAGGAAAGGCTATATTAGTTTTATAGAATGAGAAGTTATGAGCATCGAAAATTTTGTGGAGATTATAGGCTGGATTGGAGTTGTCTTTTGTACTTTAGGATTCCTCCTACTCAATACTAAAACTATTAGGTTTGATTCTTGGATTTATCAGGGGATTAATATTATTGGCGGGTTAGGATTGGTAATTAGTGCAGTTTACTTTCGCGATATGCCCAATATTACGTCCAATTCCATGTGGGTAATAATCGCAGTATATGGATTGTGTAAACCCTATTTTAGCAAAAATAGAATAGGCAAAGAAGTAACTCAAAACCTTTAGATATTTAATACTTTATAAGCATATTGTTGATAAACTTTTAATTTTATCTCGTATTCTTCTTTTTCAGAAACTAAGCTTAGGTAATAATAAGCTCCATCAACAAGAATATAAATTAAATCTGCCGTTTGCGCCGGAGAATCAATTTGTATAATTCCATCTTCCTTGCACTTTATAAGTACTTCTGCTAAATGTTCACGTAATGAGTCATGGAGTTTTTTAAATTTTTCTTTTATTTTTTTATCCCTGAATCCCATTGCATAACAACTGTAGAAAACACTATCGTTAATTAATGCATTCCATTTTTTAGAAAAAAGCTTATCTATTAAATCTTTAAGGTATTTCCTTAAATCTATATTATCTGTCTTCTGTCTCTTATAGATCACTAAATACTTTTCAAGAATAAAATCAATTAAAGCGTAATTTAGTTCTTCCTTGTTTTTAAAATAGTGAATAATCAAGCTTGGGTTTATCTTTAATTCCGTTGCAATCTTAGCAATAGATGTGTTTTCAATGCCCTCCTTTTTTGCAACGACATAATACATCTGAATTATTTCTTTTGTTCGTTCATCTTTTAAACTATTTCTACCCATGTTACTTGTTTTTATTTGAATGAATGTTCAATAAAAGTATTATTAAGCCTAATATCATTAGATATTTTCAATTTATAAAAGTTTTTCTAGGAATAATTTTTACAAAGATCTAATTTAGAGGAGACAATTGATAGAACCATCGCCGTCCATTATAGCCAATACACACAATTAAAATAAACTTAATTACAGTTTTAATCTTAATATAATATTCAGTTAATAGTGATAATTTATGTTTGACTTTTGAATGAACATTCAATTAATTTAAATATGAAATTTTGTAAAATAAGACGAGTATTAACATGTAGCATGTTAAGCAAAATTTTCCTTCTGTTAGTATGGATCATTCCCTATACCCTTAGTGCCCAGGACAATTCAATTTCAGGTTCTGTATCAGACATGGAAGGAAATTTATTATCAGGAGTAAGTGTAATTGTGAAGGGAACGAACAAGGCAACATCTACAGGAGATGATGGAAATTTTAAGCTAGATGGGATTACTCTTAATTCCACGATTATCTTTAGGTATTTAGGTTTTAAAACCCAGGAATTAATTGCCAAGCCGGGAGACCGTCTGACTATAAAAATGGAAGCCGACGCAAGTAACCTGGATGAAATTGTTGTTGTAGGATTTGGAACAAGAAAAAAAATCAATTTAACGGGTGCTGTTGATCAAATTTCAGGGAAACAATTAGAATCCAGACCAGTTACTAATATAATGCAAGGTTTGCAGGGAGTTAGCCCGGGCTTGAACATTACTTATGGAAATGGAAGTCCAGGAGGGATTCCCAATATTAATATTCGCGGAACGACCTCAATCAATGGTGGAAGTCCATTAATTGTTATTGATGGAATTCCGGTATCCGATGCATGGGACATGATTCGATTAAATCCGAGTGACATTGCGAGCTATACCGTTCTGAGAGATGCGGCATCTGCTGCCATCTATGGAGCGAGAGCTACTTACGGGGTCATCCTAATAACTACTAAATCAGGTCAAGAAGGTAAGCAAACAATATCCTATAATGTGACTACTGCTTGGGGAAGACCGACAGCAATGCCCGATGCGGTTACAGATCCGTATATCTTTTCCAGATTATTAGAAATCTCCACAGATAATACTCCCTGGGATTATGTGAATTTTAGTGAAGCATATTATCAATGGGCTAAGGACCGATCAAATAATCCGTCTTTAGAAGATGTAAGGGTTAATCCGGATGACCCAACCCAATGGGAGTATATGGGCGCAAATAACTGGAATGATTACTTTTTAAATAATTCTTCTTTCTCTCATGTGCATTCTTTAACATTTTCCGGGGGAGCACAGGTCAATAATAGGCCACTTACGTATTATTTATCTGCGGATTATACCAAAGAAAATGGACTGAATAGCTTAGCGTCGGATTACTGGCAACGGAAAGGGATTCGTGGAAGACTTTCGTTCTCCCCACTTGCCTGGTTAAGACTAGATAATAATATGAACGTCTATCAGACGAATAGAGATCAACCTAATGCAAGTTTAACAGACCTATATTATCTACAGCCCACCAATGTCGTTAAGAATCCTGATGGTACCTGGGGTAATAATGCAGCAGGAAGATTAGCAGCACAATTGGTTGATGGCGGAAAAAGTAATGAAAATATGTTTGGATTTCAGAATATCTTCAATGCTGTGGGTACATTTTTAAATGGAGATTTAACCGTTACAGCTGATGCTAGTTTTAAGAGAGAGTATTGGCGATATCCGCAGCATTCTAATAAATATAAGATAGGATATGGTCCTAACGATGTTCGGGAAGAAGGAGGAAATGGCTTTGTACAAGATAGAAGAGGGGAGATATATAATGATGTATTCAATTTGTATGCTAATTATAACAAGAAAATAGGAGATCATGTATTAGCAACAACACTAGGAGTTAACCAAGAAACATATACTTGGGCAACAACAACTGCTTATCGGGATAAATTAATTTCTTCAACGCTACCCTATTTGGGGTTGACTTATGGGGATCCCCGAATTACGGCGGATTATAGCTCATATAGTACACAAAGCGCTTTTGGAAGGATCAATTATACCTATGCTGATAAGTACATATTTGAGCTGACCGGTCGGTATGACGGTTCGTCCAGATTTCCAAAAGACAATCGTTGGGGTTTTTTCCCATCCGCTTCCGGAGCTTGGATTGTGAGTAATGAAAAATTCTTTGAGCAAATGAGGCCTGCATTCTCAAACTTAAAGTTTCGTGCATCATACGGAAGTTTGGGGAATCAGAATGTTGGTGATTTTTCATACATACAAACGATGTCCACCGGGCTTTCTACATATTTAATTAATGGGGAACAACAGCAGGTTGTTTGGGGAGCACCACCATTAACGATTGATCCTAAAACATATACCTGGGAGAATGTCTCTACATTAAATTTTGGTTCAGATTTAGGGTTTTTTAATGATAAGGTTTTTGCAAGTTTCGATTATTATATCAGAGAGACTACAGGTATGTTAACAGCAGGAGAGGAGCTACCGGGAGTACTAGGAACGAGCGTTCCAAATCAAAATGCTGCTGATTTAAAAACAAAGGGATGGGAGCTATCATTATCTTATAAAGATCAATTTAATATGGCAGAGAAGCCTTTCCGATTTGATGCCAAATTAGTTCTTTCTGATTCAAGAGCCAGAATTACAAAATTTAAGAATGACCAAAGGCTCCTTTCCAACTATTTTGAAGGATATGAATTCGGAACAATTTACGGATTAGAATCTGATGGGTTTTTTAGAAATCAACAAGAAATAGATGCTTTAGATCAAACAGCTATAATTCCGTGGGGAGCTTTAAGTGTTGTGAATGGCTGGCCAAGATTCAAAGATTTAGATGAAAATGGTAAAATAGAGTTAGGGTTGACAGAAAATGAGATGAAGGACCGAAAAATTATAGGTAATTCTAATGATCGGTTAAGATTAGGCTTCAACCTTAATATGGACTGGAACGGGTTCGATGCATCAATATTTCTTCAGGGAATATTGAGAAGAGATTTTTACCCACGACATTATTTATTTTGGGGACCGTATCAGCAGCCCTATGCTAATATTTATCCATGGCATTTGGATTTTTACCGGGAGAACTCAGACAGCGAAGAACAAAGGGCAAAACACTCTGATTCATATTTAGCTGCAGGATTAGCAGATGCTAACCATGATGCTTCCTATCCGGTATTGCAGGCTTGGCTTGCCGATGCAAATGATAATAAGGGCTTAGCGATTCCCAATACTCAATACTTATTAAATGGGGCCTATTTGAGAATTAAAAATATAACCATTGGATATTCTTTGCCACAGCACTTAATGGACAGGTGGAAATTAGGAAGAATGAGGTTCTTTATAACTGCTGAGAATATTTTTGAATTTTCGGAAGTTAAAAAATATGTTGATCCGGAAGCGATTAATAATAATACTGATAATAGCGCCTGGGCTTATCCTTTTCAGCGGAAATTTGCTGCAGGACTAAATCTAGAATTTTAAATAATAGCTTGTTATGAAAAGATTTAAATTAAAATATTGTATTCCATTTGCTGTTTTTTTATGTTTTTTTTCAGCATGCGAGAAGGGATTTTTGGATCGTTATCCTCAAACATCAATTACTCCGGATGTATTTTTTAACACAGAGGAAGACCTGTCATTATATATAAATGGTTTGTTGAGTTTAGCAAATCGTAATAGCTATTTAAATGACCAGTCCACGGATAATGCTGCGACTACTGCAGCAATAGAGATAAAAACAATGATGACCGGAAGTCCTTCCTCACAAACCATAACCTCGGGGTGGAGCTGGGGGCGGCTTCGAGACATTAATTATTTTTTAGAAAATTATGACCGTGCAAATGTAAGTGATGATGTTAAAAATCACTATGCTGGTTTAGCAAGATACTATAGGGCGATTTTTTATTCTGGAATGGTGAATCGATATTCAGATGTGCCATGGTATGAAAAAACTTTGAATCCCAGTGATGAGGAGTTGAATAACCCTCAAAATACGAGAGAGGAAGTGATGGACAAAGTAATGGAAGATTTAGACTTCGCTGTAAAAAATGTACGAGTGGATGTTCCTACCGGCACACCTAATAAATGGGCTGTCTACTTTATGCAAGCAAAAATAGCATTGCATGAAGGCACCTTTAGGAAATATCATGATGAGTTGAGTTTACAGAATACAGCAGTCAATTTTTTGAAGATTGCTGAATCAGCCGCAGCAGAAATCATGAAATCAGGTGAGTTCTCGATATACAATACAGGAAACCCAGATGGGGATTATGCAGTTCTTTTTGAATCTCAAGACTTGTCTAATAATAAAGAAGTTATTTTAGTCAATTCTTTTGATCAAGGAAAGAATGTAACACAAAATGTGAATACTGGTGTTTTTGGCGATTATGAGCAATCACCATCTAGAGATCTGGTTCAAACCTACTTAATGAAAGATGGTAAGCGATTTACGGATAATGCCAATTATCAGCGTTATGGGTTTGTTCAAGAATTTGAAAACAGGGACCCTCGGCTTTATCAAACGTTAATTTATCCTTCTTGGAAAAGAGAACCGGGATCTACTACCTATGTACAAAGGTTGAATAAAAACTTCAGTGGTTATCACCAAAGAAAGGGTTATGTAAATAGTGTTGATCAAAATATTTTGAATGGAGTAGATTTTCCTGTTCATCGTTTTGCAGAAGTATTGTTGATGTTCTCAGAGGCTAAGGCTGAAATGGGGACTTTAAATCAAGAAGACCTGGATAATTCGGTTAACTTATTAAGGAAAAGAGTCGGCATGCCTAATTTAAATTTAGATGAAGCAAATTCAGATCCGGACATAAAATTAAAAGCAGACTATCCAAAAGTCATTGGTGCAAACACGGGTGTTATTTTAGAAATCAGAAGGGAAAGAAGAGTTGAGTTGGCATTTGAAAACTCAAGATTTAATGATTTGATGCGCTGGAGTGCTGGTAAGCTATTGGAAAAGATTCCTGAAGGAATGTATTTTCCATCTGTTGGAAACTATGATCTTACGGGAGATGGAATTCCTGACATAAAATTAATCCCAGAGGGACAAACAATTCCCTCAGATCGGGAGAAAAACTCTTTAGGAGTGGCTTTAGTTTATTATACAATTGGCACTTTTGATAGTACAGCAGGAGTTTATTTATCCAATGGCAAGGAGGGTGGTAATATGGTTACTGATATCCGGAAAAGAACATTTGTGGAACCCATGTTTTATTATAGACCTATTCCGGAAACTCAAATCATTTTAAATCCTAACCTGAAACAACCATTTGGTTGGAAATAAATTTGTTATGAAAAAAATATTAATTCTATCTGTTTTATTATTTAGTGCCTATTATGTTGTTGCCCAACAGGAATTTTCATTTGCATTTTTTACTGATTTACACCTGAATAATGATGAAAAAGCGAATTCATTTAAAGGTCTTGAACAAGCTATTTCTGTCGTAAAAAAGGATAATATTGATTTTGTTCTTTCCGGAGGAGATAATGTGGATGTAGATGGAATGAAAGTAGATCAATTGGAAAAGGCTAAGGATCTATATGGGCGTTATAAAGACATAGTAAAGAATTCAGGTTTGACCTGGTTTTATTCCATAGGAAATCATGATCGTTTTTGGCATACAAAAGGGGAGTATGGCACAGGTCTTTTTAACGACTATTTTGGGAAACCCTATTATAGTTTTGAGCATAAAGGCTGGTTATTTATCGTATTAAATAGCACTGAAATATGTGATAATAAATATTGTATTTCAGATGTTCAGAAAGAATGGTTAAGCTCACTTTTAAAGAAAATACCTTCTAGCCAGCCTATTATACTCTCTAGTCATGTTCCGTTTCTCTCGTTATATTATCCTGTTTTAGAGGGTTATTATACTGATGCAGATACTTTTATTAATCAAAAAGAGATACGGGGTTTATTTGATAATCATAATTTAAAATTGGTTCTTCAAGGGCATCAGCACTTATATGAAGAGATAAAAGTGAAAGGGGTTCAATATATCACAGCTGGCGCAATCAGTGCGAATTGGTGGGGAGGTAATTTTCATGGTACGGAGGAAGGTTTTTTAAAAGTGAATATCCGTGGAAATGATTTTTCTTGGGATTATGTTGATTATGGCTGGGATAAAATCAAGTAACAATAAAAACTATTATGAGATTTCTGTTTATTTTGATACTTCTATTAGTATTTCAATATAGTGAAGAGAAAGTATATGGTCAAGAAGTCATATTTCTGGAAGATTTTGAAAAATTGTCATCAGATCGTTTACAAAAGGGAATTGTTGGAAACGCATTAAACCTTAGGGAATCTGCCTATAACCGAAAGGTGCTTAAGTATACTGTTGATCCATCTAAATGGCAGGGGTCCTTCACTTTAACAGCATGGGTTTGGGCCGAAGAGGATTATGAAAACTATAATGTAATTGACCTTAAAATTGCTTATTCCGATGATTCTACACAACAGAATTGGCAGTTTATAAAGCAGTCAAATAATGCTTGGGGCTGGGTATTAAAAGGTGATAAAATGACCCTGGATTATAAACCTAATTATAAGCGACAGAATATATCGAAGGGTTGGAATCTTCTTTGCATGAGCTTTGACAGTAAAAGGGAAGAACTGTCTTTATATTTCAATAGTAATGAGGTTGCTATCTATTCCTTAGAAGACCTAATTCCAAAAGGGTCTGTAACATCAATTGATGTTTGGGTTGGAGGAGAGGAGAAGGGAGAATTGGGGGAATGGGATACGTTTAATGGCATGATCGATAATGTTTCGATTGTGGGATCCGCATGGCAGAAAGAAAAAGTTAAAGAATATTATAGGCAATATGTTAAGGATCGTATAGAAATCGGCGAGGGAAAGAGAGTTGATACTATTCGGGTTATGAGTTATAACATTTGGCACGGCGGGAATGAAACAGGAAAACGGGTAGGGGTCGATCGGATAGTTGATGTTATTAAGGAGTCTGGTGCGGACATTATAGCTATGCAAGAAACATATGGTTCGGGTGCCAGAATAGCTGATGAATTGGGATATTATTTTTATCTACGAAGTAGTAATATTTCCATTATGAGCCGCTTTCCTATTGTGGAAACTCTAGCGGCATTTAAACCTTTTCATAATGGCAATGCTAAAATACAGGTTGGGAAGCGTCAAATAGTCTTAGCTTCGATATGGTTGAATTTTCCGATAGATTATTGGACGGAGATAGATAAAGGCAATCCATTGAATTTAGAAAAATGGAAGAAAGTACAGGAGGGAAATAAAAAAACATTGGTGGGAATTATAGAGAAGTTGGAGCCCTACATTAAAAAGAGCCAAACTCCTGTAATAATCGCTGGGGACTTTAATTCAGGATCTCATTTGGATTGGGTGAATGCTGTTAAAGAATTAAATTCGGGATATATTATGCCTTTCCCAACCTCAATATTTTTGGATAGTTTGAGTTTTGAGGATACTTTCCGGTTGGTACATCCTAATCCTAAAAGTAATAGAGGTTTAACATGGACTCCTATCAACCCCGATACACATCAAGACAGAATAGATTATATCTATATGATGGGAGATGGAATTAAGGTCATTGACTCACAGGTTTTGAAAAATCATTCTGTCAGATATCCTTCAGACCATGCTGCCGTCTTAACAACATTTATATTAACTGAAAAATAGAAAATCATGAAAAAACTAACTCAAAACAGTCGATGTTTTCTTTTATTAATAATAGGTTTGATTAGTATGACATCTTTTGCTTATGCTAAAACGGACTTTCGGATTTTAACGTTTAATTTATGGGTTGGAGGAGATGGATCTGGGTTTACTAAGGAAAAAAGCATAGCGTGTCAGCTTGAAGTTATTAGAACAACAAATGCTGATATCGTGGGGTTTCAGGAACAAACCAGTAGTAAATATGGTAGGCATTCCAGAGCAGAATTATTAGCGGATAGTTTAGGTTGGAACTGTGTGATTATTAATGATAGCCGGGCCGTCATCAGCAAATATCCCATCGCCAGGCTTAAAGACTCGACATCCCAGGTATTGAAAATTGATATACAGGGGAAAACATTATTAGTTGCGGATGTTCATTTAACCCCTTATCCTTATGAGCCATACGAAATAGCCGAAGGAAAGATAAAAGATGAAGCCTCGGTTATACAATCTGCAAGATCATCAAGGGGAGAACAAATTCAATCTATATTAAATGAACTAAAAGGGTATGAAGATCTTCCCTGTGTGGTTTTGGGGGATTTTAATGAACCTAGTTATTATGATTGGACAGCTGATGTTATTAAGAAAAGAAACGACCCTAGACTTGCTTTTGCGGTTAAATGGCCAAGCTCTTCTTTATTATTGGAAAACGGCTTTTATGATGCCTATCGAAAAATACATAAAAATGCCCCTCAAAAGCCAGCTTATACCTGGACTTCTATTCCGGGAGGATCCATTGAAAATGAAGTTTATGATCGCATAGATCTAATTTTTGCAAATAAGAAGATTAAATCAAAAAGAGCATTCATAGTCGGTGAGCAACCTGAATTTGCAGATATAGTTATTAAAGAATGGCCAACAGATCATAGAGCAGTTTGTATGGAAATGAGTTTCTAAGGAAAAGGTTATACGTTAAATAATGAAATCAGTTCATTAGTTTTTGTTAATTTAGGGTGACCTTAAAAGGAATTGATGGAAAGAAACGCAAAAGCTATTATATGGATAAATATATCAGTGATGATATTTTTCATTCTTTTCTACACAAATGTTGAATATTTAAACAATAATTTTCTACAAGGAGTATTAAGTTTTATTCACGAAACTTCAATACTACTTATTGCTGCAATCGTTGTTTTTAGTTTAATCTATTCCGTTTATGTTTTATTTAAACCCCAGACGTTGGAGATAAAGCTAATGTTATCAGTTGTAGTTTTGATCAATGTATTTTTAACTTTTATACTTCCTTATTTATATAAACCATCCCTATTATCATGAAGGTTAGTCGTATTTTACCAGTGTTTCTTGTTCTATTTATTTTAGGGTCTCAATTTGCATCAGCACAAAAGAAGTTGTTTCAGTTTGGTATAGAGAAAAGTTTCGAAGAATCTATAGTGAATGCTAAAGCAACAGGTAAAACCATTCAATGGATAGATGTTAATACCTCAGATACGACCTGGAAAGTTAAAAGTGATCTATTGCAGAACTCAGGGAACCCGATTGGAGTAGTACGCTCTGAGAAGATGTATGAGAACTTTATCATGCATGTGGAGTGGCGACATTTAGAGAAGGGAGGAAACTCGGGTATTTTCGTTTGGTGTGATGCAAAGGCAGACCCTGATTCAAGGTTACCGATGGGTATGGAAGTTCAGATGTTGGAGTTAGATTGGGTTAACCAAAACACAAGGAATGGCGAGAGACCTCCAATTGCCTATGTTCATGGAGAGTTATTTGGAGCGGGAGGTATGACCGCATCACCAGACAATCCAAGAGGAGAACGAAGTAAGTCTTTAGAGAACCGTTGTTTAGGTGTTGGTGAATGGAATAAATATACAGTTGTTTGTGTAGATGGAACCGTAAAGTTGGCTATAAATGGTAAGTTTGTTAATAGCATCCGTTTAGCATCAAAACGGAAAGGGTACCTCTGTCTGGAAGCTGAAGGTGCAAAGATGGAATTCAGGAACCTGCAGATTATCGAACTGGAACCAGGAATGGATCGTCCGGAGTTTGTCGTGGATGCGTTATAAGAGTTATTTTTGATAAAAAACAAATGAAGTTAAAAAAGTATTTTACCTATTTAGTGATTGCTGCTTTAGCAAGTTCATGTGGCGGCGGAAAATATGCTGCAACAGAAAAAATCTATAAGAACAAAGCTAAAGGGTTTTCGGAAATTTATAAGGAAGCTCCTGTTAAAAATCAGATTAATAAAATTGCACATAATAACAAGGAATGGATTGCATCTACTAATTTCGGTGTTCGCAAACCGAATTATGTCATGATTCATCATACGGCCCAAAAAGATTTGGACCAGACCGTCAGGACCTTCCATAATGAGAAAGTAGGTGTGAGTTCACATTATGTAATTGGGAGGGATGGTAAAATTGTGCAGATGGTGAATGATCTTTACAGAGCTCACCATGCAGGACTAGGAAGATGGGGCAATGACACGGATTTAAATTCATCTTCAATAGGTATTGAGTTAGATAATAATGGGATATCAGATCCTTGGCCAGAAGTGCAGATAAATGCGCTGGTTCAGCTTTTGGCTTATTTAAAGGAAACCTATAAAATTCCTCAGGCAAATTTCATAGGACACATGGATTATGCTCCTACACGGAAAAATGATCCTTCGAGATTTCCATGGAAAATTTTAGCAGATAAAGGGTTTGGTTATTGGTATGATGATGTGTTAGAGTCTCCGCCGATGGGATTTGATCCTAAGATAGCCTTACGTATCATTGGATATGATGTAAAAAACTTAGATGCAGCGATAAAAGGATTTAAGCAGCATTACACCCAAATGGATGTCAATAATGCTTTATTGACGGAGCATGATCTAAAAATTCTCTATTCGATCTTTAAGAAATATCTATAAAACAAAAGGGAGCAATTATTTTTGCTCCCTTTTTGTTTATGATTTTTTGTTATACCGTTTTTACGAATTTCTCATCGTAATTTTCGATATCAATAATGTAGCTGTTATTGATCAAGAAATCGAACAAAGGTTTCGCTTCTTCGGAAACAGGAAGGTTTTTTGTTGTAATGATTGTATTACTCTTTTTATCCAAATACGGATACGCATATAATTTTACGTTCTTACTAAACATTCCTGAGATATATCCAAGGAGCTCATTTGTATAATTTTCCTTATTATAATTATCAGAATTAAAGATATTTTTCAAATTCGAAGTATTTGTTGCAATACCCACATGTTTTGGTTTGAAAGTCTGAACGAATTCTGCCAGGTGATTGTTCCTTCGGAAGTTAGAAACTAAGATGTTGTTTCCTGTAGAACATAAATATTCTGCTCTTTCAGCGAAGTAGATTAAGTCTTCATCAGAAATCTTGGTTGTCTCATCCAGAACATTCCCCATCAAGACCTCAATAAGAACGACTGTATCCTCAGGTACAGCTTTCGTACTTTTTAAAAACTCTTCTACAGCAAGGTTAAATAGGTCAAAGTTTGGATTTGATTTTTGGCGGTACTTAGTACGGAGAATAATAATATTCTTTTTGTAGAGGTAATCTTTTATTTGAGCCGCTTTTCCATCAGGTCTGAAAATCGCAGCTTTAGAAAAGCCTTTGGCAATAAGATAAAGGTTTAATAAACGCTCATTGGCATTTTCGAAGAGAGGGCCTGAGACCTTTACCAAATCGATTTCTACAGAACCTATGGATAGATTGTCTACCAATGATTCTATCATCATTTGGGGGTTCTCAGAATAGTAAAATGCTGCAAACACCAGGTTTACACCTAAAATTCCCAGAACTTTAGATTGCAGTCTATTGTCACTATCTAATAAACGAACGTGAATAATGATATCGTTTGTAGGGCCTCCTACTTCATTTTGGAACCGAACACCAATCCATCCGTGTGGTTCATTCGTTTTTGTGAAGTTTAAGGTAGTTACGGTATCTGCAAAAGCAAAGAACTTTTTGTTACAATATTTTTCTCCCTGAAGTCGTTCATTAAGCAAGCTGTATTCATGGTCTAACATTTTCTTTAGACGCGTACGGCTTACATATCTCCCTGATTCTTCTATTCCATAGATCGCATCACTAAATGCCATATCATAGGCGGAAATGGTTTTGGCGATTGTACCAGATGCGGCACCTGCTTCAAAGAAATTTCTAGCAACTTCCTGACCGGCGCCAATTTCTGCAAAGGTTCCGTAAATGTCGGCGTTAAGGTTGATTTTAAGCGCTTTTCTTTTTGTTTCGTAAATTTCTCTTGCCATGCGGCAAAGGTAAGAAAATAGCGTTAATTATTGTGTAAATAGGGGAGAGTAAAGAATAAAGTTAGGCAAGATTATAGCTTGCCTAACTTTTTTAATGTATAGAATAGGGCAGAACTGTGTAATGCTTGCCCGATTTTATTATCGAATAGAAATTGCTTTGCCTCTTCAAGGCTCATCAATACAACATCAATATCTTCGGAAGCATCCAGTTCCTGATCCTGTACTTTCATGCCTCCTGTAAGTAAGTACGTTATTGTTCGGTTTCCGGAGGTTGCCGGATTAGCGTATAGCTCGCAGATATAGGTAATGTCTTCAAAAACATATCCTGTTTCTTCTAAGAGTTCTCTTCTCGCAGCGAGCTCCGGCTCTTCATTATCTTCTACTACCCCCGCTGGAAGTTCAACCATGATTTCACCAGCCCCATGACGATATTGCTTCACAAAGATAATTTGATCATCATCCGTCAGAGCCACCATATTTACCCAGGTAGGATATTCTAATACATAATACTCTTCCTTTATGTTGCCATTGGGCATTTCTAGTTTATCAACACGTAGCGTTGCCCAGGGACGTTGAATAATGTATTTAGAATCTAAGGTTTTCCACTTTTCCATTAGTCTTCTACAATATCAGCCATCATTAATCTTACTTTATCATCAAGACGTATAGAGATCTGACCAAAATCTTCGGTGAATTCTAATTTCTCTCTAACAGAGCAATAGAATTTTATCTTTGGCTCAGTGCCGGAAGGTCTGGCAGAAATAACATCTCCATCTCTGGTAATGAATTGCAACACGTCTGATTTGGGAAGATCAATCTTTTCTTTTTTTCCGCTTTCTATATTGGTTGATTCACTGCTTAAGTAATCTCGTACTTCCAGAACGTCTATACCACCTAGTACTTTCGGTAAATCAGCCCTTAGATCCATCATCATTTGCTTAATTTCATCTGCGCCGGCTTTACCCTTTTTAGTTAATGAGATTAGTTTTTCTTTATAGAAACCAAAATTCAAATAAAGCTTGATTAAAACATCGTGCAGTGATTGTCCCTGACTTTTAAAATATGCTGTCATTTCTGCAATGAATGCACATGAGTTGACTGCATCTTTATCCCGAACCAAATCACCAACTAAGAAGCCATAACTTTCTTCACCTCCTACTAAGTAAGTTTCTTTACCTTCCAATTTAGTCATTACCTCTCCGATAAACTTAAAGCCGGTTAATGTTTCATAGGATTTAACACCAAATGATTTGGCGATATCTGAGAAAAGATTGGATGTCACAATCGTTTTCACGATGTACTGGTTGCTTTTTAGTTGTCCCAAGTCTTTTTTACTTGAGAGTACGTAATAAGTTAACAAGCTACCTATTTGATTTCCATTAATCAACTGAAATTCACCAGAAGGAAGCTTTATGGCAACACCAACACGATCGGCATCCGGATCCGTTGCCATAACGACATCAGCATCTATTTCCCGTCCTTTTTCCATTGCCATAGACATTGCTTCTTCTTCCTCCGGATTGGGATAAATGACCGTAGGAAAATTACCATCAGGTTTTGCTTGTTTATCCACGACATGGATGTTTTTGAATCCCCATGCTTCCAATATTTTTGGAACCACAGTTATCCCGGTACCATGAATTGGCGAATAGACAATTTTTAAATTGCTTTGCTCTTTAACTGCCTCAGGATGTATACTCAATTTTAAGTTTGCATCGATGTAAAGTTTGTCGAAATCTTCTCCTACAAGGTGAATGTTTTCCTCAACACGGTCAAATTTAATATCCTTTACAGAGTGGATAGCATTTACTTCAGCAATAACATTTTTATCATGAGGTGCTACCAATTGTCCACCATCATTCCAGTAAGCCTTATAGCCATTGTATTCTTTAGGGTTATGGGATGCGGTTAACATGACGCCGCCCTGGCATTTAAAATGGCGTACAGCAAATGAAAGAATCGGTGTAGGTCTTAGATCCTTAAATAAATAGACATGGAATCCATTTGCAGAGAACACATCTGCAACAAGATGACCAAATGATTGCGAATTATTACGGCTATCATAAGATACCGCGACCTTGATTTCTTCGTTGGGGAATTGCTTTTTAAGGTAATTTGCAAGACCTTGGGTGGCCTTGCCAATGGTGTATTTGTTCATGCGGTTGGAACCCACCCCCATGATACCACGAAGTCCTCCTGTTCCGAATTCTAATTCTTTGTAGAATGAGTCCAAAAGTTCTGTTTCTTCATTTTTATCGACTAATGCTTGGACACTGGCTACGGTGTCTTGATCATACTCGTCAGAAAGCCATTGATTAATTCTTTCTTGTGTGTCTTTATCTATTGTGCCCATTTTGATAGATTTTAATATGTGTTGTGTGATTTATCTTTAAGCGTCACAAAATCCGTAGGAACGATCTAAAATTGTGACATACCATGCGGTTCCGAATTGTTTAACATGAAATACGATGAAGTTCTCTTCTGTAGGATTCAAAATTACCCGGTAACTTCCATCTTCAAGTTCATCAATCTGTTTCTTTTGATTATCGTCGTATTTGACTTCATTGAATTCTTCCTGATATTTTACTAAAGTGTCCAGAATATGAGTTACGCTGGTAGCCGCAGTGTCACAAAAGAAACCTAGCTTAGACCATTTCTCCGTACCGCAGTCATATTCGGGGAGTTTTTCGAACGTCAATACTTTATCGTGGGTAAAGGTATTATAAACATAATGGTTAGGAACAGGATTTTTGAAATCTAAACTGTCTTCGAACACAAAAGTGTCCATGACACCTGGACGATAGATAATTGCGATTCCATAATCAGGATGGATCAGATTATTTACTTTTTGATTATCCTGACTTAGATAAGCACGAGCAAATCGTGTAATTACTTCTGAGATCTGTTGAACCTCTTCAGGTCCATCTATGGGTTCTCTCTTTATACTGTCGGTAGATGCACTGGTATTTTTTTGAGAGTTATTACAGGCGCCTAAAAGCATAATAGATGCTATTAAGAGCAAGGCGTAATTTTTAATCATGATTATTTGTTGTTTTTCCGGATCGTTTGTTCAATAGTATCCCACATTTCATTAGGGATGGCTTCCATACCATTCATTTGTCCGGCGCCCTGAAGCCATTCACCACCATCAATTGTAATTACCTCACCGTTGATGTAGCCTGCATAATCGGATATCAAGAAAGCTGCCAAATTTGCTAATTCCTGATGATCACCGACACGTTTTAACGGAACTCTGTTTTTAAAGTCAAATTTTTCGGCTAATTCACCCGGAAGAAGTCTGTCCCAGGCTCCTTTAGTTGGGAACGGACCGGGAGCAATGGCATTATGACGAATGCCGTATTTACCCCATTCAACAGCTAATGATTTGGTTAATGTTAACACACCTCCTTTAGCAACCGCAGAAGGGACGACATAACCAGAACCGGTAAAAGCATAGGTTGTAATAATGTTTAAAACATTTGCGGATTGTTTTTTTTCAATCCAACGTTTCCCAAATTCTAGCGTACAGTTAACAGTCCCTTTTAGTACAATATCGATAATGGTTGAAAAGGCATTTGCCGATAGTCTTTCTGTAGGTGAGATAAAATTTCCAGCAGCATTGTTTACCAAAACATCTACTTTTCCAAAAATTTCTTCGGCTTTTTCTCTAAGTAATGTAATCTCTTCAGTATGTCGGATATCACAAACCACAGGAAGTACCGGGTTGCCTGTTTTTGCTTGAATTTCTTTAGCCGTTTCTTCTAAAACCTCTAATTTCCGACTGCTGATCACCACATTCGCTCCCAATTCGGAAAAGTAGGTAGACATAGCTTTCCCTAATCCTGTTCCTCCACCGGTAACAACTACCGTTTTCCCTTTTAAGGTGTCTTTTTGTAAAGCTCCTTGTACTGCCATATTAAGATTTTTTAGTTAGATTATTAATGATTACCTGAAGTAATGCTCTTGTTGATGGAGCCCACCAGCGCTCTAAAACCTGATCTAGAGCCGCGTCTTTTGAGTTCTGAAGGTCAGAGATTAATTTTTTACGAATATTTAATTTGGTGGATTGCCAAGCGTTTGGTTCAAACTGTAGGTAATGCTTTGCCTTTCTTGCTGCGGTGGTTTGTATTCTGTCGAACTTAACCAGTTCGTCTACTAATCCTACTTTCAGTGCTTCTCCTGGGGTCATAAGCTTTCCTTCCATTAAAAATCTCGCCGCATTTCCGGAACCAATCCAGAAGCTATACAGTTCGAAAATACTGTGGGGTACAATGATTCCTACGGGAACTTCATTTAGTCCAATTACGTAATCCCCTTCAGCCATTACCCGATAGTCTGAGCAAAGAGCCAGCACACAACCCCCGGCGGGACTATGACCTGTTATTGCTGATATAAATGGTTTAGGAAAAGAAATCAACTCTTCGATAAGTGTTATAAATTTCCCCCAAAAAGACCTCATTTGTGCTTCATCATACTGAAATAAGGTAATAAGGTCCAGGCCGGAAGTGAAAAATCCTTCTTTTCCTTGCAATACCACAGCAAAGATAGATGGGTCTTTCTTAAGCGATTTAAAGGTAGTCGAAATCTCATCTATCATTTCCAAATGCATAGCATTTGATTTTCCTCTATCTAACTGTATATAACAGATATTTTCTTCTGTTTGTGTCTTTAAGAATTCACTCATACCTTATTTCAATTGTTAAATACGGAAATTTACGGAAAAAATATACTTCCTGACAAATATTTACCACATATCTGCCATTTAGAAGATATTTTCCTACAAGTTACTTAACCTCGAAATTGATGATTTTACGGAGAACTCTACCTTCAAAATCCACACCTTCAATAATCATTCTATAAGTCCCTTCTTCATCAGAAGTATAGAAGTCAAAGTTAGCCTTGCCATCGTTATCAGTTACGATTCCCGGTTCCCAATGTATAGTTGTTCGCATATCTCTTTGAAACTGAGTTTTTGAATCCGTTTCGTAGACAGGCTTATAGAATTCTTTACTTAATGAAATACCTTTCGGGGTAATAGCCAATAACCCGGTAGGTTGGTAAGCTGAGCTTCTGGCGTCCATTCCTGTTTTCGAAGTGATAATGATTAAGCCGCCGCTACCATATGAACCATAGATTGCGGTATAATTAACATTTCTTAAAACCTCTACACTTTGGACATTCACAGGATTGATTGTGGAAAGCATATCCGCTTCCACATACATACCATCTACTACAACCTGCATAGGTACATTTCCTCTGGTATTGATAGGTGCTCCGTTCTGGAAGTAAACGCCCATTAACCTACCGTTCAGACACATCTCAAGTGTAGCACATGTTTCTAAATCCTCTGCTGTTATGACCTGGTCTGCATTTCCTGGACCATTTAGATTTGCCGAGTTTGGCGATGCTTTTGGTCTTTGAGCACGTACCGTTACCTCCTGGATCTGAAAGACTTTATCCATAATCCCCTTACTCTCTAATTGTTCGTAGAACTTCTGACTTGCAATTAATTGATCCTCATTAATTTTATTAATATCATTTCGGATTAAAGGGGCATTTCTATCAAAATTTATATCCGGGGAGATGAAAGGATCGGTAGAAATATCAATGTTATTTTTGCCCTTATCATTTCTGGAAGAGATCAAAAATTTCACACTATCAGGGAAGATAAGGTTATCAATTTCAAATCTTCCTTCTTCATTGGACGTTGTATCTATAAAGTCCATGAAGTTGTTCGTTGATATTAATTGGACTGTTGCATTAGGGGCAGCGGCTTTTCTTCCAATTTTTCTGGTATTACCTTTTATGGAAAGACCTTTTTCGGCTTTAAATTCGGGAGATGCTGTATTTAAAGAATCAATTTTAGTGATATTAATTTTTCGCCATCCCTGTGTCAATAAAAGATTGTCAAGTTCATTTACTTTAATGGTACCATCTTCATTGAAATAATAACCCGGTTTTTCTATAAAACCTTTTATGTCGGCATTTAAATAAAGAGAACTTAAAATGTTAACACTATTTGGAACATCATCATTGTAATTTTTCATATTGATGACAGCTGCAGATAGCGCAGCTATTTTCATGCTGTCCTGAGCGGTTCCAACAACGATTTCATTGTTTACTTTTTCACGAGTTCCGTAAGAACTTTTGTCTTGAGTTATCTGTGCTGGTAACAGGGTGTTATTATTATAGTTAAATACCGGCCGTTCTACAATAGGAATAAAATCTTTGGTTAATACGCTTACCGTAAAGACCCCGGTTGGTAGATTTTCTCTCGGGATAGAGAACAAAACATTGTTCTGATTTGCTTTTTGTTTAGCCAGATAATAGACACTTCCAAAATGTTGAAGTGAAACATAAATATCCTCATTATTGACCTTTTCTTCGCCAATATTAACCTGAACAAATAATTTTTCTTTGTTGCTGTTATTTAAGGCAACGGATATATTAGCTGATGGAATTTCCTCCATTTGTATCTGCTTTTCAGCTCCATCCTCAAAGGTGACTTGAACAGTGTATTTCTCACCCGCGGCTAAATATACAGGAACAGAGCCCATTCCCAATTCATTGGTAGCTACTGTGGCGGCGGTATCTTTATTGGCTGCAAGAATAAAAATATTAGCTTTAATGCCTAATCCTTGAGGGGTTAATGTTTTGAAAGCTATTCTGTTTATTTCATTGCCGACAATCTGTCCACCTTCGGCAAAATATTGAATGCTGTTTTCTTTATTGAAAACGTTGGTGTTTATTAATTTTTTAACGGAGGATTCATCCAGATTTTTAAACCTCAAGGTAATGGGTTTACCTCTATTTTTGTCGGTTACCTTTATACGTACAGAACCATTGGGTTGCATGGATTCCCTACCTTTATCTACGATTTTTTCGCCATCTAATACCTGATAGTTAACCGTTGTTTTTGGCCAATCCTTCCCTGCCGGGTTCCTGAATTCAATTTCATAGAATTCCTGGTTGTTTTCAGTGGTCAGTTTGCTATTGCTAATGATATTATCTGAGCGGAAATTACCAATGTTCAGAACTTTTTCGAAGAAGAAATCAGAATTAGTATTGCGCATCCAATTAGTAAAGGCACGCATTCGATAGGAACCTTCTACCAACGTATCTGTTAACAGGATATCTCCTACGGATACACCGGTAAATAAGGAATTGATCTTTTGAGAAACTATTTCACCGGTTGGACTAACCAGTTCTACATACAGGATATTAGATAAAATAGAAAGTTTGTTTTCTATTCCAATTGTGGAATATGCTTTATACCAGATTGTTTCACCGGCACCATAATTATCACGATCCGTTTGGATGTGAATTTTTTCTTGTGGATACTTCTCTGCATATTGACTCATTTTAGATTGAAAATCCTCAATCGTCTGCGCAGATAGAGGGAACATGCAGATGGTTAAGCAGAAAAGCCCTAGGAAGGCTATTGATTTCTTCATAATTAAGTTGGCTAATTCTTTATAATTATACGAAAAATACAAAAGAAAGTTTGCATAATTATTATTTTGGGTACGGAAATCTCATCTGCTTCAATATCTTTGCGGTATGAATATTTTGATCATTGGCTCTGGAGGCAGAGAGTCTGCCTTTGCCTATAAACTCTCACAAAGTCCCAAACTAAGCAAATTATATATTGCACCAGGGAATGCTGGTACTCAACAATATGGGGAAAATGTTCCACTAAAGGTTACTGACTTTGAAGGAATCGCTGATTTTGCGTTGAAGAATCAAGTGGAAATGATCGTAGTAGGTCCTGAAGAGCCTTTGGTAAAAGGTATTCATGATTTCTTCTTATCTAGAGAAGATTTAAAGGATATTGCTGTTGTTGGTCCTCAACAAGAGGGTGCTCAACTGGAAGGGTCGAAAGATTTTTCAAAAGAATTTATGATTCGCCATAATATTCCTACAGCGGCATTTAGATCGTTCGATAAAACAAATCTCGAAGAAGGATTAGCCTATTTGGATACACAGAATCTACCTATTGTACTAAAAGCAGATGGTTTAGCACAAGGTAAGGGTGTTTTGATTCTGGACTCGTATGAAGAGGCTAAATCGGAATTGAGAGAAATGATCAGCGAAGCTAAATTTGGTGAAGCAAGTAGTGTTGTCGTTGTTGAAGAGTTTTTAAAAGGTATTGAGCTATCTGTTTTTGTTTTAACGGATGGTAAAGATTATAAAGTATTACCTTCTGCAAAGGATTATAAACGTATAGGCGAAGGGGATAAGGGATTAAATACAGGAGGAATGGGTTCGGTATCTCCGGTTCCATTTGCTGATCAAACTTTCTTAGATAAAGTTGAACAACGTATTATTAAGCCTACGGTAGATGGTTTAAAGCAGGATGGTATTCCATATAAAGGCTTTATTTTTATTGGGTTAATGAATGTTGAGGGGGAACCTTATGTCATTGAGTACAATGTGCGCATGGGTGATCCGGAAACAGAATCTGTGTTAATTCGTATAGAATCAGATCTTGTGGATCTGTTAGAAGGTGTTGCCAAGGAAGATCTGGCAAGTCGATCTTATACCGTAACAGATAAAACCGCCGCGACAGTAGTTATTGTTTCCGGAGGTTATCCTGGAAGCTACGAGACAGGAAAGGTGATTTCAAACATGGAAAATGTTAAAGAATCTATTGTTTTTCATGCAGGAACAAAGCAAGAGGGTCAGCAAGTTTTGACTGCCGGAGGACGTGTATTGGCGATTACGGCTTTAGAAGACGATCTATTCTCTGCCTTGCAACAAGCAACAGCAGATGCAGGACGTGTCTTTTTCGAGGGAAAATACTTTAGAACAGATATTGGATTCGATTTAATATAAAAATATTGGTTTAAGAGCCAATGAGTTATGTTTTTGCGGGGTAAAATATTTTGGAAGAAATAATAAAGCTTCTATATTTGCAACACCAAAGCAAAAAGGCCCGTTCGTCTAGGGGTTAGGACGCAAGATTTTCATTCTTGAAACAGGGGTTCGATTCCCCTACGGGCTACTAAACAGGACAAGTGGAATTTATTTTCGTTTGTCCTGTTCTTATTTTGGAGTAATCCGTTGTTTATCTGAAAGATATAGTTTGCGATTACGTTCATTCGGGTGGTTCGATACGTTTTTCCGTCAAACTCCAATTTTTCAGGGAATATCGAACCGATTATACCTCTCCTTGTGTTTATTTCGCCCTCACTGTACATTTTGGGAATATTCTCTATGTATTTCAAAGCCCTGTCCAAAGACTTTTCTATATTGATTTTCGTAGTATCAGAACCGTCCTTGCTCAACTGTTCTTCCAGATTTTCAATTCGTTTCTTACATTCATCTTTGATTTCGAGATATTCCTTATCATCAATAATTTCAGATAACAGTTTGTTGCGTGCTACTGATAACCTTGCATTCAGTTTGTCTATTTCTTGTGCAATCTGTTTCTTTTCGTCAAATGGGTTGTTTATGAATTTCTTGTAGTTATCCAATAATAATTTTTTCACTATTTGAGAAGTACCGTTTTGGAATTGCAACTTAAAATAGGAGACTTTTATGCTGCCATTTTCTCTTTTTCCAATAGCATCTCTTCGATCTGCTTAGGGGTTTTATATCCCAGGGCAGAATGTGTTCTTTTGGTATTATAAAAACC